>Ga0187881_10000260_pt1 | contig 66066 bp, 67 predicted proteins | sample June2016WEW_19_1_2_FD_133017 | JGI IMG/M metagenome (GOLD analysis project Ga0187881, IMG submission 133017) | Peatland microbial communities from SPRUCE experiment site at the Marcell Experimental Forest, Minnesota, USA - June2016WEW_19_100 | ecosystem: Environmental > Terrestrial > Soil >... | reverse complement strand
TGTTCCCGGTGCTCCATAAATCCCTAGGACGTTTGAAAGGATAGCCGCGAATGGGGCGACGCTTCCCCCTGCTTTGTAGGCGAGCGTCCCAACGGTCATGAGAGCGACTGAAACGTATAGTGCACTGATTATAATTACGCTAAACATTATGCTCCGGTGGAAGTCCCGCTTGGGGTTCTCGAACTCTTCCGCCACATTGGACACATTTTCGTAACCGAGGTACGACCAGAAAAATAGTGCGGCAGACACACCTTTGGCCTGTTTCCAAGTAAATCCAACACAAAAATCCAGTTGACTGGTACACTCTCTTGCAATCGTTGGCACACCTTGACGGGCAATATCAGGTGTAGTGGTTTGCAGTCTAGGCGTCTATCGTGTTCTCGTACGGTATTTCAGTTTCATTGGCAATTGGACTGTATTTCTTAAGTCGACCACTCAGAAGAAAGGTCAAGACATGACTCAGTTAGCCAATGAGATGGCTCCACTGGATAAGCAGCTACGATGTCTAGTTGTTGGCCATACGCTCTGGTTGATCCGAACACTTATTTTGCTGGTTACATCTCTGGTCACATCTTCGACGGTGTCAGATTGATGATCATGTTACGGCGATTGCTCGACGACCTAGAAGGCTTTTCACGAATCGGAAAGGAAACCCGAGGAACTACGCGGCTAGCATATACTGACGACTGGATGAAAGCACAGACGGTCGCAAAAGAACTACTTGAGGCGACAGGAATGGAGACGGATATAGACTCCGTCGGAAATCTCACTGGAATTCGAAAAGGTAGGGAGACAGGTCTTCCACCTGTGGCTGTTGGCTCGCATCTTGACACGGTGCCAGAGGGGGGAAATTTCGATGGAGCACTTGGAGTTGCCTCAGCCATCGAAGTCGTGAGAGCGCTCGATGAGGCGCGAGTCGAAACCAAGAGAAGCATTCAAGTCAACTCCTTCGCGTGTGAGGAAGGTTCTCGCTTTGGAGTAGGTTGTATTGGGAGCAAATTCATGGTCGGAGAACTTTCCCTGAACAGCGCCCAGGAAATACGCGACTTGAACGGTGTGACTCTTAGCGAATGTATCCAGAAAGCCCATCTTCTAGGCACAGAACCAATAGTGAAGAAAGCTGGAGACATAGCCGCGTACGTGGAGTTGCACATAGAGCAGGGGCCGGTCCTTGAGAATCTTAACAAACCGATTGGGGTCGTGACTGGAATAGCGGCCCCAACTAGGTTGCTTATCGAAGTTAGAGGGCGTACGGGCCATGTAGGCACGGTTCCGATGAAGGCCCGAAAGGATGCTCTTGTTGCTGGTGCTGAAATCATCACGGGGATTGAGAAAACAGTGACCGAAACGGATGGCAGCGGAGTAGGAACGGTGAGCAGAATCGAGATGCAACCAAATTCAGTAACAGCAATCCCGGGTTCCGTGAAGCTGTGGGTGGACCTACGGTATCTTGACGAAGAGAAGAGGAGAACGTGCGTAGAAGGTATAAGACGCCTCGCTGCTAATGTAATGAGCAAACGCGAAGTGGACATTGAACTTAAGACTCTCACAAACGAGCACGGAACGATGCTAAGCCCACGTGTGATCAACGTGTTGAAGCAGGTCGCAGACTCATTCGGGTACCCATATCACGAAATGCCGAGTGGAGCCATGCACGACGCAGCTCACATGGCGAGAATTACAGATGTTGGAATGATCTTCGTACCCTGCAGGGGAGGAGTAAGTCATGCCCCAGAGGAATTCGCCGACCCGTCACACATTGAGAAAGGCCTTAACGTGCTTCACAAAACACTGTTGACACTGGCAAACCAATAGTCCTGTTGAACTGGACTCTAGCTTATCTATTGATTCATAGCCTGACGCTCCTTCAACCGACCAGGCGACACTAGTTATCGTTTCGACCCTGAGTAAACGAAATTCGCAGGATTTGACAGACCCGGCCTGACAATCAGACGGCAGATACATCAATAGCACTCCTTCCTTTTAGCTATCGGTTAAGATTTATGCAGCTGTATGAATTCCAAGCGAAAACGATCTTTCGTAAACATGGTATTCCGACACCCAACGGATTGATCGCGAGAACTTGTGAAGAGGCAGTAGAGGCTGCAAAGAAGATTGGGTTGCCCGTTGCAATCAAAGCCCAAGTCCTCTTGGGTGGTCGAGGTCTTGCGGGTGGCATCAAGATTGTAAAGTCCAGCGAGGATGTAGTTTCTGTCGCTTCGACCATCTTGAGAACGGACCTGAAATCTGAGAAACCCATCGCCTTGCTCATAGAGGAAAAACTGGACATTGCAAAGGAATTGTACTGCTCAGTGACATGGGATTATCCAAAAAAGTGTCCTGTTCTGATTGCGTCCTCAAGCGGCGGCATGGCTATTGAATCAATCGCAAGGGACCGTCCCTCTGAAGTGGTTACATTGCTAATCGATCCGTATCCAGGATACAGCCAATACGTTGGCCGACACCTGAGTGCGAGAATCGGACTTCAAGGTAAGGAGGTTGTCACTTTCGGCAACATTGTCAACAGGCTCTGGAATGTTTTTCGCGAACACGATGCCGAGTTGGTGGAGGTCAATCCGGTTGGCGTACTATGCAACGGTGACATGGTTGCAGTAGATGCCAAACTAACCCTAGACGATAAGAGCCTCTTTCGCCAAAAGGAAGTGATTGATGAGATGCCTGTGGTGCCATATGACGGGAAAGGTCTCGCATATCGACGACTTCGCGCAAAGGAGCTTGGAATTCCCACCTACATTGAGATGGAGGGAGAGATTGGTGTGCTATCGGATGGTGCTGGCACGGGTATGCTCACATTGGATCTGATTCATGACGCGGGAGGCAAGATCCGCGTATATTGTGAAATGGGAGGTGAGGTAACTCCTGAACTTATGGAGAAGACTCTGACGACGGCCGCGAACGCGGGGAACGTCAGAGTTGTTCTAGTGAGCCTGATTGGTGGGTTGAACCGTATGGATGAAATGGCCGAAGGGATCATTCGCTACGTGAATAACCAGAAGTCAAAGCCACAGATAGTTGTTCGAATGGCGGGCACTCAGGAGGACGAAGGCCGAAGAATCCTCAGCGAGAATGGTATCGCACACTATGATGATCTATACGAAGCAGTTCAAGCGACTGTGAATGTCAAGAGTTGAAAGAAATGGCAATTCTCATCGACCAGAATTCTCGAGCGTTAGTTCAAGGGATTACGGGTAAGATTGGCGCATATCAAACACAACTTATGATCAAGTATGGAACGAATGTTGTGGCCGGTGTGACTCCAGGAAAAGGAGGGCAAGCAACAGCTGGGGTACCTGTTTTCGACACAGTCGCCCAAGCCGTTGAGGAAACGCACCCAGATGTCTCAATATGTTTCGTTCCAGGGCCTTACGCTTGCGACGCAGTCATTGAGGCTATCGAATGCGAGCTGAAGTTGATTGTCGCAGTGGCCGAATCAGTTCCACTCGCTGATGCGGTACGAATGCTATCGTATGCTTCAAAGCGAGGATCGTATGTGCTTGGACCTGATACTTCTGGGCTCATATCGCCCGGAAAATGCAAGCTCGGGGTACAACCTCACCGACTATTTTCAGAGGGACCGGTGGGAATCGTTTCGAGAAGTGGAGCATTATCCTATGAAACAGCAAAGATGCTGACGCGAAATGGCTGGGGGCAGTCGACGGTGATTGGTTTGGGGGGTGGTCCAGTTTGGGGGTTCACGTACCGAGATGCCCTTGAGCTTTTCAGAAAGGACGACCTCACGCAAGCGGTCGTATTGCTCGGCGAAATAGGGGGATACATCGAAGAAGAGGCTGCTGAATACATCAAAGGGAATTACCCAAAACCGGTTGTCGCACTGGTCGTAGGGAGGAGTGCTCCTCCGGGACAGAAGATGGGACATGCAGGTGCAATCATCCAGCATGGTAAAGGTTCTGCGCAGGACAAGGTTCAGAGGTTCAAGGAAGCAGGAGTGTCAACAGCGAATTCACCAAAAGAGATACCGGCTATCCTCAAAGAGGAGATTCGGAGCTAGCGTTAGTAATCACGCATGAAAACGGCTGTGAAGACATAAATGTGCTCCGAAACCTTCGCATAATACGATTTCAATGCCATCAATTGGAGCAGCCACACTGAAGTCAAGAAAGCAACCCACTATTGCCCTGAGGGCTCATTACAAGGTCAATGTCAATGAAAAGCTATGCAAGGGCTGCTACCTCTGCATTCGTTTCTGCCCCGTAGGTGTTTTCGTAAGATCAAGTACCATTGGAGACCTTGGATACAACATAGCAGAAGTACAATTCCCGGAGAAGTGTACGGGGTGTAAGGCTTGCCTGCTTTATTGCCCTGATTTTGCCGTTGCTGTAGAAAAGGAGAATGACAAAGACTGATTCAGGCAAATGCTGAACTCAAATTCATGCTGGGCAATCACGCGATAGTCGAGGGAGCCATAGCAGCGGGCTGTAAGTTCTTCGCCGGATATCCGATAACTCCAGCGAACGAAATTTCCGAAGGAATGGCTCAAAGAATGCCCGAGGTTGGAGGAAGATTCATCCAGATGGAGGATGAGCTTGGCTCAATCTTTGCGGTTTGCGGCGCGTCACTTGCAGGCAAGAAAGCTATGACGGCGACAGCTAGCGCGGGATACAACTACATGCAGGAGGGCATCGAATACGCCGTGGCAGCAGAGATCCCCATTGTAATTGTTGACGTAATGCGCCAAAGAGGCGAGAATTTCCCAACACAGTCAGATGTAATGCAGGCCAGATACGGAGCCGCGGGCGATCATGAAATGATCGTGCTGACTCCTTCCTCAGTTCAAGAATTATTCGACTTAACCGTCCAAGCCTTCAACTTCGCAGAACAGTTCCGAAACCCTGTGATTGTCCTCTCAGAAGCAACAATTAGCCTCATGCGCGAAGGGATACGCATTCCGCGCCAAGAAGAGCTGAAGATTGTAAACAGGAAGAAACCTATTGATCCTCCAGGTGAATTCATGCCATTTAGAGGCGAAGAGGATCTAGTCCCCAGAATGTCTGAATTCGGTGACGAGTACAAAGTATTGTATACTCACAACCCACACGATGAATGGGGAAGAATCGCTTGGACACCAAAGCTGTATGAAGACCTCTACAATCGAATAACACAGAAAATCGCAAACAAAGCCGACGAAATTGCCCTTTATGAAAGCTTGTTCACTGATGATGCAGAGATTCTTCTCATCGCGTACGGCAGCGAGGCAAGGGGATGCCTAGACGCCGTGACTGCTGCGAGAGCGTTGGGAATCAAAGCGGGTCTGTTAAAACTCAAGAATATCTGGCCCATTCCTGCGAAGGCGATGGTTGAAGCTGCACATCATTCAAAGAAAGTGTTGGTTCCGGAAATGAACACCGGACGATATTACCATGTCGTGAAAGAAGTAATCGGGGGCGGCTCAGAAATTATCTCCCTGCCCAAGAATCAAGGCCGAATACACTCTCCTGACGAGATTCTTCAAGAAATCAAGAGGGCCAACTAATGGACCATCCGAACCTCAAGTACATACGGGGCAAAAAGCTACCACACATGTTCTGCCAAGGATGCGGCTGCGGTGAGATACTCAACTCTCTACTATTTGCGATCGACGAACTCAAGCTAGACACGCGAAGAATGGTCGCCATAGGAGGAGTTGGATGCAGCTCAAGAATTCCCGCATACCTAGACATGTACGCGATACATGGAATTCATGGACGGAACCTTGCCTTTGCAACTGGCGTAAGACTCGCGAAACCGGAACTCAAAGTAATTGTGCTGACGGGAGATGGAGATTGCGGCGCAATCGGCGGAAATCATCTCATCCACGCAGCTAGAAGAAACCTAGACGTGACAGTGATAATGGCCAATAATGGCAGCTACGCGATGACGGGCGGACAACTGGCACCTACAACCGCGACTGGCCTTTACACCACGACTACACCAAGAGGCAACATTGAAAGACCATTTGACATTTGTAAACTCGTGGAAACGGCAGGTGGAACCTATGTCGCGAGATGGACTACAGCGCAGCCAGCCGCGCTAATACGTGCGATAAAGCAGGGGCTCACGCACAGGGGTTTCGCATTCATAGAAGTCGTGTCGCAATGTCCAACAATCTTCGGGCGCTATGCTCTCGGAATATCAGACCCAGTAGAGAACATAGAGTATCTGAAGGAAAATTCAATCACCAAAGAGCAAGCGGAGAAGTTGCTTCCCGAACAGCTTGTTGGAAAGATAGTCATTGGCAAGTTCGTGGAGAAACATCTCCCTACTTTGGAAGACGCGTATCTCGAAATGGAGAAGAAAGTCAGAGGAGCCTGAGACAGCTTGATCGACAATAGCAAGGCAACAATCAAGATTGCTGGATTCGGTGGACAAGGCGTTGTCCTTGCTTCTGTGATTCTGGGTCGAGCTGGAATACTAGATGGAAAATACGTGACACAGACCGCCTCGTATGGTTCCGAGTCGAGGGGAGGCGAATGTAAGGCTGAAATCATCATCTCCGATCGGCCGATCGGCTACCCACTCGTTGACAAGGTTCAGGCCCTTGTGGTAATGTCTCAGCCTGCATTGTCCAAATATCTCGGCGACCTAGTGCCGGGTGGCATTATGATCGTGGATCCGGATATGGTGAGAGAACTCCCACAAAAGGATGATATTAGGATCATTCAGGTGCCCGCGGCAAAGACAGCTGATGCGCTGGGGCGGCGCATATTTGAAAATATGGTGATGCTAGGTGCGCTCCAAGCAAAAACGGAAGTTGTTTCTGAAAAATCGCTCCTAGCTTCGATACGGGAGCACGTTCCCCCAAAAACGACAGAGCTCAATCTGAAAGCGACCCATGAAGGAATGGCTAGAGTTTCATCATAGTCAAGGAGATATAATGTTTGTATGCAACCGGATTGAAATGCGTCAAATGCGGAACGACGTACCCGACGAACGAGAAAGTTTCAGTATGCCCAAAGTGCGATGGACTCTTTGAAATAGAATACGACTATGATGCAATGCAAAAGAATTTCCAGAAAAACGAATTGAAGACTTCTACAACGCATGGATTATGGCGATATGCGAAGGCACTTCCAATCCGGGATGAATTCAGAGTCACACTCGGTGAAGGATACACTCCGCTCGTGGAAACCAAACGTCTGACAAGTGGGACCAAACTGCTCGCCAAACTTGACTACATCGCTCCAACCAGCTCATTCAAAGACCGAGGCTCAACGATTGCTATCTCAAAAGCGAACGAATTGCAAGTGAATGCTGTCGCAATTGATTCTACCGGTAACGCTGCCGCTTCACTTTCTGCGTATGCGGCGAGAGCTGCAATCCCATGCTATGTTTTTGTGCCGTCAACGACTGAACCTGAGAAGATTGTTCAAATGTGCGCAAATGGTGCGACAGTTATCAAAGTAAACGGGACGCGGCAGGACACTCATGACGTGATTGAAGCGGCATACAGGAAATATGGGTGGTACTACTGTGGCTTCATGGTCAGCCCCTTCGCAATCGAAGGCACCAAGACTATCGCTTACGAGATCTGCGAACAAATGAAGTGGAACCCCCCAGATTGGATAGTATTCCCTGTTGGAACTGGAAGTGGGATTGTCGGCTGCGCAAAGGGCCTGCAGGAATTGCTGGAACTCGGTTGGATAGACAAAATACCAAAACTGGTCTGCATCCAAGCAGAGGGTTGCCCCCCAATTTATAATGCGTATAAAAAGGGAACGAACGAAATAGTTCCAATTCAATCGCCGAAAACGGTGGCCGAGGGAATCGCGGTAGGAGCGCCACCAAAAGGAGGTCTCGTTTTGGAAGCGCTACGGAAAACCAAGGGCTTAGCAGAGACGGTACATGACGATGAAACGATTGAATGGGCGAAAGCGCTAGCCATCAGAGAGGGCCTTTACGTTGAATTATCGGCCGCCCCCTCAATTGCTGGTGCAATCAAGCTAATGCGCAATGGGACCATTGATAAGGGCGATACTGTAGTATGCGAGCTTACAGGTACAGGTCTCAAGAGCAGCCGTGAGTATTCCCAAATGGTGAAGAAACCGCTCGAAATAGAACCCAAGTTGGAATCACTAGATCAAATTCTAAGAACATAGGCTAATCGATCTAGATTCCAGGCCTACTAGAGATCAAGATTTTTTCCAATATTTTTCTTGGCTGCTATATCGTAGATACTTCTAGCTACCGAAACATCTTGAATTGCAAGGCCTTGTGACTTGAAGATTGTAATCTCTGATTCGCTTTTTCTACCGGTCAGCTTCCCAGTAACTATCTCTCCGAGTTCCGCATAGATGTGGTTTGGGCTAATAATCCCTTCCGAGATTGGAATCACTATATCTCCGGCTTCTGTCAGAGCAGAATCGCGTGAGTCAACGACTAACTTGGCCGTTTTAATCGCGGCAGAATCAAGCTCTCTAGTCTCTGGAGTGTGTGAACCAATCGCGTTTACATGGCTACCTGGTTCCAACCATTCTCCTTTCAAGACAGGTTCAAGAGTACAGGATCAACATAGACGCTACTGTTCCAATGACGATTAAGAGCGGTCGACTTCCAAAAAAATGAGACTGTACAGAGTCCAAAATTCCCATCTAGAAGCATTTCTCTTAGATACATCCATGGCTCGCGAAATAGCCTATCATCCGAATGTTGTAGGAGAGGGCTTCGAGAGGCTCGCATTTGAAACCGCCGAGCAAGCTTTGCCCGCTATTCTTGAGCTTTCACAAGTCATGGTTTTCAAGGACGCGACTATAGTGTTCGAACAGGTCTTGCCCGCGGTCCCGGATAAGCTTCACCAAGCAGCCTCCAGATTAATCCCAGATTCTGAGGTGGTTTTCCGCGGTACTTTGAAAGGCTGATGTATGGTAACCCAAAGGCTTTAGCCATTTCGAGGGCTTCCGTATCAATCTCCTCCTTACCCACTTGATGACAGATTACGTATGGGCACATTCCCTCACTGAATTCTTCCCCATGGCAGTTGACAAAGTATTGACTGCCCTGAGCGAGCTCATGCATCATACTCGTAATCTCAGGAGTAGTCGGAGCAAACTGGATCCAATTTAGCAAGGACTCTTCGTTTGTCGCGAGGCTAATGACGATTGTTCCGTGAATCTCACTTGGATCCAACATAGCATAGAGTTGTTGCACGGCAATTATTCCGTCGTATTCGATTCCATGTTGACCACCATAGATCGTTATTTGTGGACCATCCAATGCTCCCTTGATTGTCCCAACTGGAATTCGAACTATTTTCCCATCACCAGTTGTTCTGGTGATGAACTTGCCTTCCTTTTTGCCATCCATGCGAAGTCATCAAGTTCTATTTGGTGAGTTCACGAACAGAGCCTAGGTACTTGCGAATCCCGCTGTCACACTGATACATTCCGATTTCAGGATCTACAAGGTCGCCTTTCTCGTCGAATCTGATAGTTCCTACCGCGCCTTTGCAGGTTCTTATATTCTGAAGTTCCGACAAAACCTCACTGCGATCTATCGTGCGTGCACATCTACGTCTCAGACCATGTCGGAAGCTATCGCCAATTAACGAGCAAGGGCTCTGACAACCATAGTCCAGTATGGTCGCCAACAAGCAGCTTTGCGTTTCTGTCCGACATGGACGGAACGCAGGCTCTTTGGACTTGTTCTCCTTCTGAAGAAGGGCACTTAACCAAGCTCGCATCAGTGGGAGAAAATCCGTCGTCACCACAATGGTCTCCATTTGGCTCCGTGAGAATGGTAATGTTCGCAAAGTAACAGGATTCAACGACGAGTTAATGAAGGAAGTGCATCTTTCGATGCCTGAGAAATTCACCTTCACAGCAAGCGATAGTGTCAATGTCACTGGTTACTTCTACAAGCCAATTGGAGCTCCTCAGGCAAAGGCGGCCATGATTCTGAAAGGCGGTCCGCACACTTGGTGCTACGGTAACGCTTTCAATTTCCAAGCTCAGATTCTTGCCGCCAATGGCTATGCCGTTCTTCTCACAAATGAACGGGGTAGTGGAGAATATGGCGAGGAATTCGCAAGAACCGCCAGAGCGAAATCGTATGGCGAAAGAGACTTTCAAGACGTAATGGAAGCTATAAGGTGTGTCCTGCGAAATTTCCATGTGGATGAGGTTAGACTGGGCATTACTGGCTACTCCCGTGGTGGCTATCTCACAAACTGGGCAGTGACGCACACGGATATATTCAAAGCCGCAGTCTCTGCTGGAGGAATATCCAACTTCTACAGTTTCTTTGGAATCGGAGATGAAATGTATGTTTGGTGTGAAGAAAATTTCGAAGCGCAACCTTGGGATAATGAAGAACTCTACCTGTCGAAATCACCGATACGATATGTGCGGCATGTTACTACACCTATATTGATCATGCACGGGCAGCAAGACTTCCGATCCTCCGTCACTCAAGCAGAGGAATTCTACACATCTCTGAAAAGAATGGGTAAGGATTCCGAACTCGTGATTTTCCTTGGCGAAAATCATGGTCTTCCCAGGACATCGCGTCTGCAGCATCTCATGGAATATCACCGACATGTTCTGAGATGGTTCGACAAATACCTAGGCGTTAAGCAAATCTGTCAGGACTGAGTGCCAGTATTTCGAGACAACAATCTGCAATGCCCACCACTCGGAGTTTCAATGGGGGTAGGTGCATCTTTACGTTTCACTCTTCAGACAGGTTTTTCCGAAGTACATACCGAATAACCAATCCCATCCGCCAGAAAGGGTTTGCCAATAGACGTGTGAGAACCCCTTCTTCATTGCGTAGCGGACTCTGTTCGGGTACATTTGCTTCACGGGCATATTATAGGAGCCTACGACAAATGTCGCTTTGCCCGAGCCCACCTCGAATGGACAATTGGTCTTGCCGGAATACGTGTAGGTATTACTCTCGCGTCTTACAGTGTTGACAATGTTGTTCACCGCTACTCTAGCTTCGAGGTGAGCCGCAACTCCTGTCTTAGCGATCGGAATATCAGTCGCATCTCCTATCGCATATGCATCCGCATATCCGACAATCCGCATAGAGTACCTATCAGTTCGTATCCATCCATCAGCATCACCAATTCCTGACTTAACAATAACATCAGCTCCGCGATGCGGCGGAACCAAAATGAGGATGTCGAATTTGACGGAATTGCCCTCAAGAGAGCGCACCTCACGTTCCGTTTTGTCGACGCGGTCAACGTTGAAGAACGTGACGATTTTGATGCCTAGTCTCTTGAAAAGCGGTTCGATGATCCTGGACATTGGTTCTGATGGATACGGTCGTGGATATGGAGTGATGAAGGTGATCTTCACTTTGTCGCGTATTTTTTTCATCCTTAGGTAGTCGTCGAGGAGAAACGCTGCCTCATTGGGTGATGGCGGGCATTTGTGTGGAATTCCTGCAATTCCAATCACAATATGGCCGCCTTTGAATTCGTCAAGAGCGTTTCGGATCCTCAACGATTCTTCTGCGCTAGTGTGGAAGGTCAGGGCAGTTTCCTTCAGTCCGGGGATGGCTTCAAGATCTGCAACACTTCCTGTGGCGATTATTATGAAATCGTAAGGAACGGTTTGACCGGAGGCCAGAACGACCTCTTTTGTTTTCAGGTCTATTCTTCTTGCGTCCTGCTGGATAAGTAAGATTTCTCGTCTCAAAAGAGTTCTCTCTTCACGAATGATATCCTCTGGTTGAGTATCACAGAACGCAACGTGCAGGTAGCCTGGTTGGAATGCGTGTGTGTCACTTCCTGATACAAGGGAGATCGACGCATGACCTGACCGCACTTCACGTCGAAGTGATTTTGCGAGCAGGTTGGCCGCAAGTGTTCCGCCCGTCCCACCACCGACCACAACAACACGGGTTATCGCTTCGCTCATTGCTGTTGACCGCTGTATCCCTCTAATGGTTACTTCTTTTGTATCAGGAAGGTGATTGTTCCGCCATTCTCCTTCGTGGAGAGAAGCAAATTCCCTGTGGCTTGGCACCATGCTGGGATGTCTTGTTTCGTGATTGGGTCATCAGCCAAGAGTTCGAGCAGGCCGCCACTTTCAATATGTTTCACGACTTGTAGAAGCACGTCCATTGGGCCTGGGCAGAATAGGCCTCGAGCGTCAACAGTTTTCTTTCCAGTGGAATTCAACGAGTGTCGCGCTACTGTTTGATTTCGAATTGAGGAGGTGTTCTAAACGTGGTTGATTTGCTCTGCGCTAACCCCATAGAGACAAGAGTGGCGCAAACATGCACGCCGGCGACCACGGGGTCAATGACTGGAACACCAAGTTTCTTCTCAAGATCCGATCTGAGGCCTGAAAAGCCCGAGCATCCCATGACTATCAACTCGGCTCCCGTTTCGTGGAGTGATACTTGACAGTTCTTTGCGATCAAATCCTTGGCGCTCATGCGGTCTTCCATTACGCCCAACACAGTGAGCCCGATCGGCCTGAAAGCATATTGGTAGTCTGGAACGCCCAGTTGCTTTATGTAGCGGAGTTGCCGCGGAACAGCAGTCTCTGCACTAACAATTATCAGAAATTTCGTGGCGAGTAATCTCGCGAGAGAATATGATGCTTCTGTAATGCCCACCACGGGAATGTTCGCGAGTTCTTTTGCAGCGTCTAGACCAGGGTCTCCGAATGCAGCTATTACGACTCCATCATATCCGTTCTTTTCAGCTTCAGCAACAATCTTGTGAACTTGAACAGCAGCGAGGTAATTGTGGTAATACGATTCAAGGCCAAGCGGACCCTTGTCAGGATTTACGACCTCCACTTCGAGGTCAGGTTTCCTGTAAGGGGAGATCGCGTCAGCTATAACCTTTGTATTTCTCGGGTTAGTATTTGGGTTGATTACCAGGATACGCACATGGTTCACCAGCCGGTACGTTCCGCCACTTCGAGGAGAGTAAACAGGTTGTCTCCTTCAAAGACAACACGTCTCGGAAACATCGTATGCACCACACCGTCGATGGGTGACGTGACTTTGCAGAGTTCGCTGCCTGAAAGATCGGTGATTCTTCCTAGTGCTTCGCCTTTTCTTGGTGTGTCCCCTTGGTCTGCTTTTGCATGGAAAATGCCTGTAGCAGGTGCTTTTACGCGGTACCACGTCATGCCTAGGAATTTTTGACTCTTCGGCCGTCGGGGTGTCCCTTTTAGCATCCCGAAATGCTTCATGAGATTTCTCACGCCCTCCATATGAAGCTGCACGAATTCTTCCAAAGGCTGGGTTCTATAGCCTAACCCGCTCTCGGTGATGATCGACGGAATCCCGCGCTTCAGTGTTTCGTAAACTAGGGTTTTGGGGCCGGTGTGGAGTATGTCTGGGGTTCCAGGCAGAACATATTCGTAACCTACAACTTTCGCCATTTCTTCCGATACTTTGTCGACCTCACTCGACATCCCTTTACAGAAGATTGTGTGGACGAGATGTGACTCATTGAGGTCACCGCCTCGTAGGTCTACATGGTAATTTGATTTGAGGACAATTTCATTGAAAAGTCGGTGGGCCACCCTCTGTGTTAATGTTCCATTGGGGTCGCCCGGGAAGGCTTGGTTGATGCTTAACCCATCCATCAAGCTCACTGATTGGTTCAGACCGAACCAAGGTGTGCGGAATTGAAGCACAGGTAGGTAGACTGCTGGAACAACAATCAATCTTCCAGTCAATTCTGCGGGAGAAGTTTCTTGGTACAGCCGCGACGCCGCTTCGACGCCGTCGTACTCTGTTGGGAAAAGTCCGCCTGTAACTAGGAAGGTGGGTCCGTTTACAGATCCGTTCACTATTCCTACGGGGATGTCAACCTTTCCAGTTGCAATCGTGTCTACAACATTCACCAAGCCGAATTTCTTCTGTCCGCTTTCAACGGCGAATGGATCAAAATTCTCGGTTGGCATATTGCGAGCTGTCAGAATTCCTCTATATAATCTTAGTTTTCACTTGCCTACATAAGAAGCGTCCGTGTTGAAGATATAATGATTCATCAAGATGAAAGGTTGTGTTAAGAGGGCAATTTCATGAGCAATGTGCTGAAAGTTCAGGATCTGGAAGTTTCTAAAGGAAGCAAGAAACAGGGTTATCTGAAGATGTCAGAGAAACCGGCCGGCATTCATCAAGTGCCGATGACTTTGATCAACGGTCAGGGTGATGGGCCAACTTTGATTGTGAATGGTGGGGAACACGGATCAGAGTATAATGGCCCAGCTGCTGCGCTGAGATTGTGTGCTGAGCTCGATCCAAAGAAGATTGCCGGGAACGTAATCATTGTTCCTCTCGTCAATACCTTGGCGTTCGAGGGAAGGTGGATGCACTCAAACCCCGTGGACTATCGAGACATAACTGCATGCTATCTACCTGAGATTCCGAAAACGGGGTCCGGACATCCACTCATAACCTACCAGGTTGCCAACATCTTCTACCGCGAAGTACTATCGAAGGGAAACTACAGACTGAACCTTCACGGCGGCGACATTGAGGAAGACGTGTTGGTAAGCACAATGTATTCGAAAACTGGAACCGACGCCAAGAGAGACGAACTCTCACTCGCATTGTGCAGAAACTTTGGTTGGACATGGATCAGGGAGGGCCTGCCAAAACCTAAGCCGCAAGGCGAGAAGGGTCTCCCAATGCCAATCAGCATGGGAACTGAAGCGAGCGGCATGGGAAGATGCCAGAGCGACATCGTTGACCAAGTGGTGAAGGGTGTAATGAACGTCATGAAGTTTCTCAAAATGCTAGACGGCAAACCAGACATCCCACCGACTGCAAAGGTGTTCAATCCATACCACATCTACTCAAAACACGGAGGGTTCTTTATTTCAAACGTCAGAGCAGGCGACCTAGTCTCGAAAGGTGACGCTTTGGGTGTAGTGAGGAACCTCTTCGGTGAAGCCGTTGAAGAAATTCAGGTTCCAACAGATGGGGTGATTCATATGGTTACGTCACCCTCGGTCTACGAGGGAGATGTCCTCTACGAAGTTGGTAAGGACATTCGAGAAATGAAGTAGCCTCTGTCAGCTCAAGGCACCTACAGAAAGCTACCGGTCACCTACGCACAAGCAGCAGGTCTAAGCTGTACGCGCTCAAGTGAACAGTATCGTATCTGGTGCTTGTTCGGAACCATCAAAAGCGCGAATGGATGCTGAAAGCATCGGTGCCTAACCTCTTGACGCAACTAGCACGATTGTTCGAACCGGTCAACATCGGAAAGATGCGTGTGAAGAACAGAATTGTTTTCCCCGCTGTTGGGACCAGATTCGCCGGTCCAATGGGTGAAGTAACTGAACGCGACGTGAACCACTTTAGGGCAAGGGCTGTCGGAGGTGCAGGCCTGCTAGTCGTTCCATGGGTTCTTGTGGACACAAGGCTAGGCAAGAAGGTTGGGCGGTTAAGACTTGATAACGACGAGTACATTCGCGGCATGAATGAAATAGTGGACGTCGTTCACAGTAATGGCTCGAAGGTCGCAATTCAACTCGCCCATCCTGGCAGGGCAATGACTCCTGAGGAAACACCGGATGGGGTCGCTGTATCTTCCTCAGAATTCTATTCAGCATCATTCGGGACCAAGGCGAGAGCCTTGTCATTGAAGGAAATTGAGTACTTGATCGACGCCTTCGCTAATGCTGCTCTTAGAGCCAAAAGAGCAGGATTCGACGCCGTTGAGTACCATGGAGCGAATGGGTACTTAATAGCGCAGTTCCTTTCGCCCTTCGTGAACAAGCGCGATGACCAGTATGGTGGCAGCCCTAACCGGAGAATGAACTTTCTCTTAGAGATCGTGAAACGGACTAGAGAAAGAACTGGCCAAAATTACCCCCTCATGGTTAGGATAAGTGCTGACGAGTTCATTGATGGCGGACTAACTCTCCAAGACAGCAAGGAAATTGCCAGAGCGTTAGTCGATTCTGGCGTGAACTGTATCGACGTAAACGTGGGCATAATTGAATCATATCACAAATCCATGCCACCCATGGCGGTGCCGCGAGCAGCTTTCGTTGACTTGGCCGCAGGAATAAAATCAGCTGTCGAAGTGCCCGTCATAGCCGTGGGACGAATCAACACACCATTGCTTGCTGAGAAGATATTGCAAGAGAAAAAGGCTGACCTGATTGCTATGGGCAGAGCACTTCTCGCAGATCCTGAGCTCCCGAACAAGGCCCGAAGAGGAGCATACGAGGACATAATCCCGTGCATTGCCTGTAACCGCTGCGAGATGGCAACCTCGGAGAACCTTCCAATCAAGTGCACGGTAAACCCACGGCTGGGGCGCGAAACAGAATACCTGCTAACTCGAACCCACGAACCAAGACACGTCTGCGTCGTCGGCGGCGGACCAGCGGGAATGACTGCCGCTACTGTTGCTGCGTTAAGAGGGCACAAAGTGCAGCTCTATGAAAGGCAAGGTCAGTTGGGGGGTCAACTAAGGCTCGCGGGCATCCCACCGTACAAGGAGGAATTGATCGAACTGTTGAAGTTTCTTGAATTGCAGCTTCGCAAAGCAGGAGTGGAAGTTTTTCTTGGGCATGAGTTCAGACCCGAATTGGTTCAGGAGAACAAACCTGAAGTGATAATTGTAGCCGCAGGTGCGATCCCAATAGAACCGAAGATAGTTGGTGCTGACCGGCCAAATGTGGTTCAAGCTTGGGACGTACTGAATGGACGCGAAGCAAAGGGCAAAGTTGTAGTTGTAGGCGCGGGGTGCCAGGGATGCGAGACTGCAGAATTTTTGGCGGCTAAGGGCAAAGATGTGACGGTCGTCGAAATGCTCCCGGAACTCGCATGGGACATGGAACCATTCACAAAGATCCTTTTGCAGGAACGATTTGAGAAATACGGAGTCAAGATCCACAAATCCACGATTGTCACGAAGATAAGATCTGATGGGATAGAGGCAAAAAACAGGGATGGGCAGGACGTTTCAATCGAAGCAGACACCGTAGTTATTTGCGTGGGTTCCAAACCCGACAACGGGCTTCTATTTGCTCTTGAAGGATCAGTCAATGAAGTATACGGGATCGGAGATTGTGAAGAACCAGCGAGATTATTGGAAGCAATCCACGCAGGCACGCACCTGGGTCACAAGATCTGAAACTACTTAAACTCCCTTCTCGAACTGCTGCCCAGTGATAAACGTCCTACCCGGGGCTTGTTGGATGGTGGAGAGGCTGAGAATTGGAGCAAAGTTCGGAGGAGACATGCCAGTGAAGGAGACTCTCGCCTTGGCAAAGCTGGCTGAAAGAACTGGTTACACCTCCTTATGGGTCAACGAAACACGATTTACTCGTGACGCTGTTACGCGGATATCCGCCATTGCCGCTGTGACTGACAAAGCTACTCTTGGTACTGCTGTTCTGAACCCCTATACTAGGAGCCTGATGTTGTTGGCGATAACGGCTAGCACAGTCGACGAGATATCGGGAGGTCGGTTCATACTGGGAATGGGTGTTGGAACGAGGAAATACTTGAGATCCCAAGGGATCATGCCTTCGAACCAGCTCGTTTACCTAAGGAATTCCGTTCTCGTTATGAGAAGACTTTGGAACGGGGAGACGATATCATTCGAAGGCGAAGGACTCAACCTTACAGAAGCTAAACTTGATTTCAAACCCATTAGAAATTCCATTCCGATATACATTGGAGCAACGGAAGACCGCGGAATAAGATTCGCGGCGAATGTTGCGGACGGCATCATACTGAACGGCTTCACGGCCAAATCCCACGTCAGAAGAGTCAAAGACCTCCTAGATGGGGAACCGGCAAATCATGTACCTGTCTTGGGGAATGTCATGGTATCAATGGACGAAGACGAAGAATCTGCCATATGTGGTGCAAGGAAGCTCGCATACACATACTTCACATCAATCCCAACCATAGCGAAAGCGAACGGAATTTCGGATGAGTTGATTGAAGAACTGAAACAACTCGAGAAAAAGAGGGGATTGAATGAGGCCATGGCGCATCTTCCCGATGAGGCAATCACAAATGCAGTGGCGACGGGTACACCTGAGCAGATCAGGAGATGGATTCGTGATTATTCACAATGTGGATTGCATGAAGTGCTGATCACCCGAATTCACGGAGACACTGAAGAGATTATTCGAGAAGTATCAGAGTTAAATATGGACTAACTCAGATACTGATTTTGTCCTTTTTTGACTACCGGGGAAGTCATAGTACGCGTGCAGGTATGAATGGCGTCCGCCAATCCTTGTACCAGCCCAAGATCTTGCATCCATGATCAGTGATCAAGACGGTATCTTTGGACCTCATAATCTCCTTCTGAGGCCCGTAAACAACAGGATCAATTACCAAGATCATCCCAGGTTCTAGTGGTGTGTTGTCGGATTCGCATACGTAGGGAGGTTCGTGAGTTGTCACTCCCACACCGTGACCGAAGCCTAACTCTCTTATGAGTTCAATCCCCCTTCTCTTCGCCTCTTCGGAGATCAGTTTAGCGATTTCGCCGCATTTGACCCCCGGCTTCATGGCTTCAACTGCAACGGTTCTGAGGGCAACCAGGCCTTCGTACGTCTTCTTCTGATCCGGGCTAGGCTCACCCATTATTACCATTCTGGCAGCGTCGCTCCAATACCCATCGATGGAACTGCGCATCTCAATCCTGAGAGTCTCATGTTCCTTGAGTTCTTTCTCTCCTCCACCGATGCCAAAAAATGGCGCATACGGCCAGAACTTTTTCGAATTCTCGCCTGAAGCCATTAACGAAAGCTGGTGATACCCCAACGTTTCAAGTCCGCGTTCTATGCAATGAACGCGGATCTCCTCGGCAAATGCCATTTCCGATCTCGGAAATGTTATGATGATGTGGTGGGTTGCTCCTTGGATACCGTGATCTGTTCGATAGGCAATGTCTGAGAGAAGCTCCACCTCTTCAGGCGTTTTGACTCTTCTCAGCTCGTTGAGCAAATCGTCACAACTCTGCAGTTTCAAATCACCCAAGGAACCCTTAAGGGCTTCAAACAGCACGGTTGGGCATCGCCCCATATCCAGGCCCAGAGTTTCACCTGACCTAATCCCGCGGACTACTTCCTTCAACTTCGTAGTGGCAGCTTTCACGTTGTCTCCGCTTTCGATGTAGGAATGAATGTACTTAATCCTGCCCAGTTTTTGAATTGTTGATTCCCACTCCGTTGGGCAGACGCATTCAGGTTCTCCTCGTTTTGGCCAAAAAACAGCTGCATACCGGTCGGTGGCGTTATGGATAAACGGAAGTGGAGCTCCTGTAAGATATTGAAAGTTGTCAGCGCCTACGGCGACTATTGCGTCGAAATCGTTCGCAGCGAGTTTTCTGTTTACCTTTTCCGCAATCTTGAGGTCCATTCATTTCATCCTCTTAGTGTGTAGCACGAACACCTGTAACCGCGTAGAGCCTGTCCCAGTCTCTATACCAGCTGAGGAGCCTGCAGCCGAGCTCTACGATTTCATATGTGTCTTTGGAGTGCATTAGTTCGTTACGTGGACCGAATGTATAGATGTCCAGCGCGATGACCATACCGGGTTTGAGGATCGTGTCGTCGCTATGATCGAGATATGGTGGCTCTCTGTCGCTGACACCCACTCCATGTCCGACGCCAACGTCTTCCCAGAACTTGATAGATTCCTTCTTCGAAGCCGCGACCACAGCACCGAAGACGCCATTTGACTTCTTGCCGGGAACTAGTGTTACGACTGCCGCTTCCTTCAATTTCCGGTTGTCTTCATAGGCTGAGGCTTGTTCCTTTGATGGCTCCCCGATCACCGCCATTCGTCCTGCGTTCGACCAATATCCACGGTTATGATTCGTCACATCCATCCGCACGAGTTCTCCAGGACGAAGCATCTCAAACTGTAAAGGAGGAGAATAGTAGGTTTGCCCTCCAGCGCCCTGCATTGTTGCGAGGTATCCTACGCCCGATCCACCGAATTCGTACACGTGAACCCTGACTCGTTCTGAGAATTCTGAGATAGCATACCCAGGCACGTCCACCGTTCCCTCCAAATGGTTTAGCGCAGAAATTATCCCACTCTCAGAATGCTTTGCGGCAACCTCAAGCATGTCCACCTCTTCTTTGCTTTTCTCGATGCGTAAAGATCTGAGCGCTTCATCACACGCTACCCACTCCACTCTGGGGAATCTCTGCTTCATACCTTCGAAGAGGAGATTTGAGACTCTGGACTTATCGACGGCCAGTTTCTTGTCAGCGAGTTTCAATTCTGACAAGACTTCTGTTAGAGATTGAATCACCCCGTGAGAGGGGGAGTTCTTGTTTTCATCATATGTTCGAATCTGGCCTTTCCATCCTTGTTGCATGATGCTGTCGGACCAGTCGAAAGGGCAGATTATGTTCTCTTGACCGTCAGTTGTTCTCACAATCAATGCCGGTCGGTCGAGGTAGTTGTTAGCGAAGGGTAGGACAACCCCCGTCAGATACGTGAAGTTATCCGACCCGACAGCGACAATTCCATCGTAACTCTCCAATGCAGCCTGTATCTTGGCTCTAAGTTCGGGCAAATCCAATTCTCCGTCTCTCAGCTCAAGTTAGACAACAAGGCTAAGCAGCGCCATTCGAACTGTCACTCCGTTGGCTGCTTCACGGAAGTAAGCTGCGTGTGGAGTTTTGTCAACCTCTGGGTAGATTGCGAATCCTCCTGTGCCGCTTCTGGGCAAGTCATGCATGATTATCATATCCCGTTTGGAACCCTTCAGTTTGTCAAGAGTTATTCTCCAAGACTCACCGAATTTGAGGGCGTCGACTTTCTCTTGTTCCAGAAGCTGTTCCGGCTTTTTGCCTTTGTATGCTCCTCCATCAACCACGAAGCATACATCTGCTTCCTTCAGAGCTTCTTCCAAGGACACGTTACGGTACCTCGCCTTGTTTTCCTTGATGTATTGGAGATATTTCTCGGTTGGACCTCCTCCCTCGGGGTTTGCAAAGAGAAGTTCAACATCATACTTGGCTAAACCATAGATACGCGCGTGCGAAGTTCTTTCGTATCTTATGTTACCTGTCATAGCGACCTTCAACCCATCAATTCTTCCCTTCTCCTTCTTCACTGTGAAGATATCCAGCAATCCCTGAGTGGGATGCTCAATATCTTCAGGCGGCAGTCTGAAACCGGCATTAATCACAGGAATGCTAGCCACGTCAGCAGCAACGTACGGGTAGTAGTCTAGGCCTGTTTGAGGCGACCTCATAACGATCACGTCCGCGTAGTCATCCACCATTCTTATGGTGTCTTCGAAAGTTTCAGCTCTTGTTGGGTCCCCAAACCTTGTGACCGAAGCGTCAGCCCAACCTACAACTCCGCCACCAAGCCTCAACATTGCGGCCTCAAAACTGAGTCTCGTCCTAGTACTCGTCTCGAAGAAGAGGGCCCCCATGATCTTGCCATGTAGAGTATCGTAGCTTTTTCTAGAATCGAGCTTATCCGCGGTGTCAAAAATCAGGTCCATCTCTTTCCGGGTCATATTCTTGAGTGAAAGGATGTCCTTTCCCTTGAGAGAATTCTCCAATGCTGTTACGACCTCCATTCAACGCCGTCTGTGCTGGAGTCACGAATTGGGGTAACGAATTTTCCGGTGCTAGGTTTACCTACAACTTCACCGTCGCGCATTACTTCAACTCCGTTGACTAAAGTTGCGACGGGCATTCCTTTCACTTCAACTCCATTGTAGACCAAAGCGATTGCCTTGGCTTTCGTATAGAATTCCTCTGCGCGCAGTTTCTTCCTCTTCTTAGGATCAACAATGACTAAGTCCGCATCGGAAGCAACTCGTATCACGCCCTTCTTTGGATATAATCCGAAGATCTTGCCAACGTTCTCCGATACTAGCTTTACCAGTGTCTGCATAGATATTTTTCCCTCGTTCACGTGAGTTAACATTACAGGCAGAAAAGCATCGAGAGATGGTGTGCCCATCGACGCTTTCCAAATGTTCTTGAGCCCCGCTTCCTTCCAATCCTTAGTAAACGGTCCATGATCACTTGAAACTATATCCAACGTGCCATCATTCAAGCCCTTCCAGAGCTCATGGTGGTCCTCAACGGTTCTTATAGGGGGATTGATTTTCGCATAAGCTCCATATTGATTGACCTGTTGTGCGGTGAAAGTTACATAGTGTGGGCATGTCTCCGCAGTCAACCGTTGCCCGTTTGCTTTCGCGCGTCGAACGACATCAACAGCCTCTCGGGCACATACGTGGCAAATGTGAATACGGGCACCTGCAGCATCAGCGAGCATGGCTGCTCGAGAAATTCCTTCAGATTCTGTTATGCTTGGTCGGGCTTCCAGATATGCAGTGAGGTCCATTTTCCCCTCTGACTCAAATTTCTTCGACAGGTATTGGTAGATCTGCCAGTTCTCCGCATGCACGCACGAGGGTATTCCGGTTGGTGCGATCGCTTTCAATACTTCAAAGAACGATCCGTCATCGGTCACAAAAAGACCCCACATGTCCTTTTCTCGTCCTGGAGATGGCTGTGGCATGAAAGTCTTGAATGCGACGGCGCCCTCGGCTGCCATTCTTGGGATCTCTTCAATATTCTGACTACCGGCACCACCGTAGAGCCCAAAGTTCACAACCGCGTCACGTTCGGCTTCCTTTCTTTTTTCTACAAAAGCCTTCGCAGTTGAAGTCGGTGGGAGAGTCTGGGGCATCTCGAGTATCGTGGTGATTCCACCAGCGGCAGCTGCCATGGTTCCGGTTGTGAAATCCTCCCAATCAGAACGCCCCATTGCGTGAACGTGGCAATGACCATCTATCACGCCAGGCATAATCAAATTGCCATGCAAGTCCTGAACTTCATCAGCTTCCGGTAGGTTTCCGTTTCTCGCAATCGCAACGATCTGACCTGAATCTATTGCCACACCTCCTTCGAATATTCCGTCACCGGTAACGATCTTCGCGCCCTTGAGTACTAAATCAACTAAGGCCAAGGTCGATGACCCTTGTACTTCTAAGAAACGCAGTGAAAAGAGGTATTAGAGCTTATGCCACGCGCCTTGAAATTGGTTCCCAAGCTGACGGAATTTCTCTTGACGCATCATGCCTTGTGTATGTGACTGCGAAGAAATCGCTCGAATTATTTAATAAACAAATCACGTTATTCTTGGTCCAGTGTTTCGAAAATGTTTCGACATATTGATGACATCAAACCTGTAGAAAACAGCAAAGGAATCTTCGAAAGAGTTCTCCTTGCACCTGAAGACACTAAACACCACAACCTGACCGTGAAGCACTTCACTTTGACCAATGGAGCAACAGTCAACTTCCCGGACCAGGACAGGGAATATCAGCATTACGTTGTGAGTGGCTGCGCTTTGATGGGCGGGGCGTACGTCCACAGTGAAAGTGCAATATTCGTGCCTGGCAACAAGTCTCCGCACAAGATTAGCCAAGCCGGAGAAACAGAACTCAGACTTATGACACACATTTACAAAGCACCAAAACCGTACTTCAGATGGGCTAAGGCAAGAACATTCCATCTATACAACGCACAGTATACAAGCCTCCGACCAGCAGTGATTGGCCAACAACTCATTACCGAGGAACAACATGCAGTCAGTGGAGCCTACCGTATGCATGCACTTGACGTTCAGACCAATGCGCCGATGAACGAGTTGGGGAAACATACGAATCCAGAGGAAACGATGTACTTCTTGCGTGGTGAAGGTGAGGTTCTCTCCGAGGGGCAGAAGAGCAAAGTTCGACCTGGATCTTTCGTCTACACACCGCTCGATGTGGAGCACAACATCTACAATGCCAGTCAATCCATACCTCTACAATACTTCGTGCTTGAATACATTGAGCATGACAAAGCTTGGACCGAAAGAGGTTACAATTCGCCCCCCTTGACACATCAGAAATCCTAATCTGCGTTCTTTCTTCCCGATTCTTCTTTTTGACCGCTCGATCACTGCGTGTATCAATCAAGTCAGGGACATATAGCCATCTAGTCGAAAACGCCTGGCAATTCGTTAACAGTTCACTGCTTCTCTCAGAGAGTTGAACGCGTTTAGGAACTGCCAGCCTAGGAAAACGTCACAGAATGTGTCGTGAGAGAGAGAGGCTAGTCGCCCAGTACAAAACAGTCTGAGCGATACACTGATGCGGTTTGGTCTTCTACTCCAGACCTTTCAATGTTCCATCCAGTGAGAGAATTTGCATAATAAAATCGCCAGGTCTCACGGGTGGGTATGTGCGAATGTACATAACAACGCTTCTCATTGGTGAGCGGAGCTCGTTTACTGTGTCCCCAAATGCGTCTTTGATGGTTGCCAGTAATTGGTCTTTAGCCACTTTCTGTCCGGCTTTCACCGCGGGATAGTATATTCCTCCTGTTGGTGCTGTTATCGTCTTTATATCGTCAGCGAAGTTTGGTAGTTTCTTTGGTTCTGGCATGAGGTTGGCCTTTCCTTCAATCATGCCCAAATGCCGCATAAAGTTTAGAACGCCGCTTTTGTGGAATGCCACCGCTTCTTCCTGAATGAATCCAGCTGATCCCGCTTCGGATACGATATACGGTATGCCTTTTTTGGGGTATTCATGTCCTGTGAACTGCGATCGTGGGTCTTTTGTGATGACCAATCTCGCGTCCGGGAAGCATCGTGCCATGGTTACTGTCATCTTGTCCACCTTCTCATCTCCGACCTGCGGGAAGAGTACGGCATGGTAGTTGATCCATTCACTTGGTTCGCCGCCGTGGAGGTCGATTACATATTGGCATTGCTTCCTCATGGTCGTGTAGACTAGGTTTACGAATCTTGCAGTATGAGTGCCATCAGGGTCACCGGGTATCTGAGTGGCACTGTTAAATAGCCCTGGCCATTCCAACGGATTGAATCGTTCTTGGATTCCCTCGAAAGCTGGGATGTTGACAATTGGGAAAACCACAAGAGCGCCTGTCAGCTTCTTCGGATCTGTTTCGCGGGACAGCTCAATAGCTGCCTGTATGCTGCTAAACTCAGCTGCGTGAACACCTCCCGTGATCCCTAGGACCGGTCCGGGCTTCTGACCGTTGATGAGTACGACTGGAATTCTCACCACGGATCCCACACCGGCACTGAAACTAACAAATCCACGGCTTTTTGTTCCTTGCTCTGCTTCTATCTTGTCACAAACAAGTTTCATTGCTTCCACAAACTTTTTTGTAAGAGAACACGAGTAGCTAAAAAATCTTCGTAATTGCTCTCCTGTCTAGTCACTGAAGCACACGTAAATGCATCTTGTTTACATTCTGGCGACGTGATGAGATCTGCCATTTCTCAATGAATTTCGCAAAACACAAATGGAGTCACGAGACAAGCCGTGATTCGACATAGATCCCGAAGGAAATAGAGTGCCGGCTTGATTTCAATTGGACCGAATAGCTAGTCTTCTTCAAAGTGGATACAACAGCAGAATGAAGCAGCTCTTCCTACTGGCCTTCTTGAATGAATCTGGAAGGGATCCTGTCTCAATTTACCTGCCCCTGTTCCTGATCGAAAAGTTCAACAGCCCATACATTCTCGTAGGCCTTGCCTTAACGCTCTCCACCTCTGCCTCTGCGCTTTTTCAGATGATAGGTGGAATTCTGGCCGATTCACTCGGCCGGAGGAGAACTATTCTTCTTAGTGTTGGAGTGAGGATCCTCACGCTCTCCGGTCTAACGATCATCTCGATTAGCGCTGTCGGTAGCGCTCTAGTTGCCTTCCTAGCTCTGTACATATTGACTGAGGCTTTTAATGGCCTCTTTCAGACCGCCACAAGCACGATGGTGGCAGATCTTGTCGAACCACGCAAGCGTGTCGAGGCATACGGCATCTATCACATCAGCATAAACGTCGCATTCACTCTCGGAGCTCTGCTCGGAGGTCTTCCCATCGCCTTCCCCCTCCTATTCGTCTTTTGGCTCTTCTGCATGATTGCAGATGTCCTTATTGTTGTTCCATATCTGAAAGAGAGTTGGAGAGGTAGCGGAACCAGATTTAGCCCAAGGTCGCTACTGGGTGGAGTGAAAGACCGTTATCTCCTTGCGTTTGGCTTAGTCACTTTGGGAGCTGGTCTAGTCGCGAATCAGATGGGGCCGACACTCGTCCTGTACGCCACAGGCAGCCTTGGAGTTACAAGGGATCAACTCGGTATCCTGTACACTCTCAACGGAGTTTTAGTTATCCTTCTCCAATACCCGATCTCACGCCTATTGCTCAGATATTCTTACTCGAAGACACTCGCAGTCGCTTCTGCTCTTAGAGCCGCCGGTTTCCTTATGATTGCCGGATTGAGCGGTTTTGGTTGGCTGCAGGTTGTTATCGTTGCTCTGACATTGGGAGAGACCTTGCAGACTCCTGCAGGAGCGTCTTACGCTGCTGTCTTGGCGACTGAAACTAACCGGGGAGAATACCTAGGATTCTATAACTGGATGTGGAACTCAGGAATGGCGCTAAGTCCATTTGTTGGAAGTTATTTGCTAAGTATTCTAGCCCCAAGTGCCTTTCGCGCTTGGTATGTCATATTTCTGATCGGCGTCGCATGTTCCGGTGTCTACGTATGGCTTGGAAACATGACAAAAAGGCGTCTACCAAAGCTCGCTGGAGTCTTGTAAGTTCGACTTCCTCGTTCGCGGTTAGTTTGACAGTAAATCGGTCAAGTTGATTCTTCCCATGAGTTCATCGAGTTCACTTGCACTTTCAGGATCAAGCTTTGCCGCGGGTTCGCGGACAACAGCAGTCATTATTGCACCTCTCCTTCTAAGGACCTCCTTCCTGATCGCCAAGCTTAGCAACGGCTGAGCTTCAAATTTTATCAGCGGCAAGGCACGATAAAACAGCTCCCTTGCGGATTCTTTCTTGCCTTGAGACATGTCTTCGTACACTTTCACCAATACCTCTGGATAGGCAAAACCGGTCATAACACCACAGGCACCTCTTGATAATTCCTCGAACGCGTAGAGACCGCCCAATCCTCCAAATATCTTCATTTTGTCGCCAGCTAGTTTTCGTATCCTCGTTATCTTGTTTGGAGACGGAGCGTCTTCAATTTTGGCATATTCTACTCCTTTAATTTGAGAGAGACGAGCAAGGAATTCGGGCGAGAAGTGAAAACCGTAGGTTATTGGTTCATCTTGAACCACAATCGGGATATCTACCGCGTTCGCGATGTCATTGTAGTAGCTGAAGATCGCGTCTTCATTTGGCTTGACAAGTCGAGGAGGAGCAACCATGATGGAATCCACCCCAAGATCCTCAGCTTCTTTGCTGTACATGATAGCGAGTTCAGTACCGGTTGCTCCAGTTCCGGAAACCACTGGAATGCGCCCCTTCACTTGCTCGACAACAGTCTTAGTGATCTCTCGTTTCTCGAGCTCGGATAACCGCATAACCTCGCCTAGAATACCGAGCAGGGTAATTCCATGTACGCCCGCTTTGATCTCGAATTCAACTAGTCTTCTAAGGCTGTCAAAGTCCACTTTACGTTGAGTGTCAAACGGAGTTGCCAAAATTACTGAAATTCCTTTCATGATCTTACTCATCGCACACCGCCACGAGCTTTTCAGCTTGGCATGTTTGGGATGTTTAATAGGTTTATGATATCGGCTGAGGACAAAATCATCTGAATTCGATCAGCTTGCGACCCGGTGCTCTGGGTCCAATGAGTACCAAGCCGCCAGTGTTCGTCATGGAGAAAATTCGTATACGAGGTATTGAAAGTTGTCGTTCTCAGTGTTGTGGACACTATGAGTTATGTGTGGCCCTGTGTATACTGCTGATCCCGGCTTGACAGCAAAGTCTTTGTCGTCGATCTTCACGACTCCTTTGCCGCGGAGGACGTAAAGAAACTCCTCTTCATGCTCGTGGGAACCCAAAGTTGCCTTAGGTGTCAAAGTCTCAAGGTCGACTCCAATCGTTCTAGATGCTCCCGAAGAGAATAGTAAATCGGGACTAAAGATTGTGCGACTGATGAAACCGATTAATTCGTGAACTTGAAACTGGGATGCTCCAACTATCAAGGCCTTGCCTTTCTTGGTTGTCGCCTTGCAGCATGCAAGTAGGCATCTGAATGGTCCGTCTCCAGTATTGGTTATGAGATGCCCTATATTCGCAGGAATCCACGCAGCGGTGTCTGGGTCTAAGGAGTACCGTGTCTGACTCGATTTTTTCAGCAAAGCAATCGTGCCACGACCGGACAGCAGATAATACGTGCATTCGAGTTGGCTATTATGAAGTTGAAGAGAAGCATCATCTTCGAAGGCCAGTAGCCCAAAGCTTGCATTGCGATTCACTGTCTGCTCTCGTCCAAACATCTTGTACTGAGTGACTCCCTTACCCAGATTGTGTGGCGTCAGCTGCGAGAAACGAACCATCAATGACTGTTCACTCAATATTAGTGTAGTCTACAGGTCTATGGTTGGGCTGAAAAAGTTTGGGGCTGCGTGGATCAACTCGTTATTGGAAGCAGGGGCCAAGGAGCCCCACGAACAGTCCTTCTTCCAAGCCTAGCTATTCTGATCCCCTTACTCGGGCTCAACTTGATCGGCGACGGAATACGAGACGTCTTGGATCCAAACACTAATCTTAATTACTTGCAAGCAAAAGTGAAAGTCAATCCAAAAGGAGTTTGCTTTGTACAACACGCGATGCAAACCCGCCGTCACACATGAGAATCTCATAATTGTTGATGGGCACGCGCATCTGGGTCCTCGCGAAATTGGGGATGAATACGCAGCAATGGGAAAAATCTATTCTGCCGAGCAACTAATACAAAGCATGGACGCAAATGGAATTAAGATGGCAACTGCCTTTGCGATGCGCCAGCTAGACGATTATGATGAATCGAATCAGTACGTGGCCTCGTCGGCTAAGAAGTATCCTGATCGCATTATTCCTTTCGCTCGGTATAATCCTTGGTTTGAGACCAGTGTAAAACTCTTCGAGAGAGCGATCGAGAACGGTGTGAAAGGCCTCAAACTTCACCCTAACGACGAATTCTATGATCCGGATGACGCCATGGTTCATCCTTTGCTTGAATTGGCAGAGAAGTTTCGGATTCCGGTTGTTCTACATACCGGAGGAAATGCAAAACCCACGATGGTCGGCCTAGTAGCAGACCGTTTTCCGAGAGTGAACTTCGTGCTACTTCACCTAAGCGACTTTCATGACCACGTCTTTGTTGCGAAAAAATGTGAAAATGTCTTCCTGGAAACTTCTCAGTGCCTTTACCTTCATAGGATAGCTCGACAAGTCATCGACAAAGTCGGGGCTCACAAGATCATATGGGGTACCGATGTGCCGTATCATTTTCAGGAAATTGAAAAACGAAAAATCGAGTTAGCAGGACTAAGTGAGGAAGAGCAACAACTCATCATGAGCGTAAACGTTCGTCGGCTCTTGAACATGATTCGCTAAAGGTAGCACCAAGTTAGCATGGAGACCGAAGTGACCGGCTAATGCGTTATATCCTTGAAGAAACGACAGGTTCACTGGCCATCATCGTAAGTTGCAGTAATTGATGTAGCAGTCCTACGAAGTCGCGTTTGAATTTTGCAAATGATCTAAGTGCTGATGAGCCTTGCATCTCGGTCAACTTTTGTGCATTCGTTCCGTCCACATCTTGTCGTGTTCCACAAACTCGAAGATCAGGTATTGAAGCGGAAACTTGGCGCGCGTATTGTAGATGCCGTGATTGACGCCTTCGCGAGCGTAGATGAGGGACTGGAAAAAGTTGGGGGCTGCATGCATCGATTCGTTATCGGAAGCAGGGGCCAAGGAATCCCACGACCAGTCCTTCTCTGAGTGCGAATTGTTAGTCGCACTTCCGTTGCTGGTTTCCTGGTTCTTTCGCCCGCGACGAGGTCGAAACCTAGCCTTTTTCCTCTGATCTGACCGGGGAGTCGTAGATCTTCTTGTATGTTCTCCTTGTATGTTCTTTGATACGCAAGGCTAGCCTTGCCGGCATGAGGACTATCATCAAACCACGGTCTATTGGAGGCTGGCATCTATCTGGCATAGAAGCCGGGCAATTGGAAGAATCTTGGAATAGTATGATTTCCCATTTCTCGTATGGTGAGACCTTGTTAACGAAACGGATAGCAGGCAATCGTCTCGATTTCGAGAATAAGTTTTCTAATTAACATTCATTTGTAAGATCGCGGATTGAGGCAGAATAGTGAGAAAAAAGGAGGGAAGGGTATAGCGATACGATGCTTCTTACGATGGTGCACTGTACCTGTTTACAGTCGGTGTCAAGGTCAGGGCGAAACTGTTGCCTTTGTCTGCAATTTGCGTTATTGAGAAGGATGACGTTAGTGCTGAATGCATTGATAGCGAATTTGCTATTGGGAGGCCACCTATGTCGACGGCTATTTGTTGCGTTGTATTTGCCTTCCAGATCCCATAAGGATGGTAACCTCCGCTTAGGCCGCCCGTTCCGTCATTGTACGCTGGATTGTAGAGTCCTCTGCCTATAGGATTGTCGCCTGGGAGAACCCAGTCTCTCTCCACATTGATTGCGATGGGTGTCATAAGCCAGATGTAAGGAACTTTGCGATACATCTCTGTCTGAATCTCGTGGTATATTGCTAGCCGCTGAGCTGGATTGGTTATCGATGCGCCTCGATTGACCAGGCTCGTTATTGTATCGTTGTTGAACTCCGACATCTTTGCCCGGAATCCGGCTTGGGTTGCGAAGTTAGCAACACATTCCGCAGGATCAGGAAGGTCTTGTGTCCACAGGCCTAGCCGAATCGGGAGCTTGAAAGTATGATACAGACTCAAGCTAGTTGGAGTATCGACTTCACTTATCCGGATTTGGACTGCCGGATCAGCCTGGCTCATCGAATCCTTCAGCAACAACGCGGCCGCCTCCGAATTTGTATCACCACTTGCGACACTAATCTCGAGCGTTCCCACGTAGCCTACTTGCTGGAACAATGCCTTTGCCTTGGCTATGTCATAGGTATACGATGGCACTGTTGGATCGTATCCGAACATTCCTGGCGGAACCAGCGAGTCCAATCTAACTGCAAAACCATTTAGCGCTTGGGTAATGTAGGTATTGTAATCGAAGGCGTACGATAATCCTTGCCTAAACAACACGTTGTCCAATGGCTTTATTCTCGGGTTTAAAGTGATTTGGTAAATGGCGATGGTAGGAGCGGTCCATACCCTGATTCCTGGTCGGAGCGGCACGATCTGATGATTGTTGAGCCAAGCGTTCTTGTCGATGATGTCAAATGCGTTCGGGCCTCGGAGCTCAATTGTGTCGGCAGTTCCGCTGAATAGGTCAAGCTCGCGTGTTCCAACTTCTGTGACATAGTTGACTATGTATCGTTTTAGTTTGGCAGGTCCGGTATGATTGGGGCCACCCCAGTAGCCGTCGAACCTCTCCAAGACCACGCGCACTTTGGGAGTGACTTCGACAAGTTTCCAAGGACCTGTCCCCATAGCATGGTTTGTCATGAAATCACACGGGATGCCTGGCATGACTCCTGGCATCTCGGCTGATCCAGGGCAATTAGCTGTGACATACGATGGTGAGACAATGCCAGTGACACTGAACGCCATCGTCGCGATGACGGCCGCGTATGGGTGTTCAAGAGTTATCTGAACAGTATAGAGGTCGATAACTTTTACACCGTTTTGCGCTAGGTAGATTTTTGCTTCCGTTGCGTTGTAGTTGCTGACTGTCTCTGCATTGAAATAGCGTGGACCACCCTTGATTGCCATTGTTTCATTCGGCGCAATCAGGAATTGGGAACCGTCAGCGACATTCATCAGAATCGCTCTATCAAGCGAGAACTTCACTGCGGTTGCGTTGAAGGGCGTTCCGTCCTGGAACATTATTCCCTGCCTCAAGTGGAACGTGTACACCAATCCGTCGGGTGAGACGTCCGGCAAGCTCGTTGCAAGCCAAGGAATGAAATTGGACGCATTTCGCCCATCCCAAGTCACCAGTGTCTCGTAGACGTTTTCCATGATTGGGTTCGCGCCGTCGTCCCAACTTCTTGCCGGATCATATCCACCCTCCCCAGGTGCAACCGACCTTTCCTCGACCAAAGTGTCAGGGTTTGGAACGGCTTGACCCGAAATTGAAGTGGAAGAACTTGTACTTGTTGTGGTGGTTGGTTGTTGTCTGACGTAATATCCTATGCCTACTAACATGATTACGATGAGGATTACTGCAACAATCGCTTTACTGTGTCTAGAATATGTACTCAAATTTTCAACTCCAAAGAACCTAGATGAGTAATTCTGATCGCGTATTTAAAAGATGGCATTGAAACCTAAACCCACCGACTAGCGAACAGAGCCGTTACGATTATCTCGTCTTCCAGAGCAGAAGTCCCGACTCCGGGGACAAGCAACGCAGGCTCGTAGCAGATAACCATGTTCGTCTTCAGAATTACCTCATCCTCCTTGCGTTTGTGGATGCTCCAATCCGTTAGGAACGGCGGGTCTACTCCAACTCCGTAGCCATGGCCGATGTACCACATACTGAGTTTCCCTCCTGAAGCCGTCACCGCTGCTTGAACTACATCTCTCTCAGAAACCCCCGGTCGAGTGGCCTCGATCATTGCCCGTAGGATTCTGATCTCAGTCTCCAGAAGCGCCTCAACGCCAGCCATACCGATTTCAGCTGCCTTACGCATGATCCTCAACTCATTCTCTGTCTTGACCATCCTCAACCGATCAACTTCTTCAGTACATGAGATGAACCGCGACCTAGGCAGCACTTTAACAAGTACATTGTAGAGTCCCCACGTTGCTCCCACACCGGCGATCCCGATCTTACCCTTCATGATTCCACGATCACGGAGCACATCACGCACCAGAACGCCAGGCCCTTTGAACTTTCGACCCCCAGATAGTTCTCCCGCAATGACCTTACGTCACGAATCCACGTCTATCTTCTAACCAATTCCTCATCAGCACGCGACATTACGAGTGCAGGATCCCCAGTCGCTGGTATGACTACAAGATTCTCGCCTCGAGTGTAAGGCAGAAGCACTTAGCCTTCATGAATCTCCTCAGCCGGGAAACGGAAGCCCCCATAATACCGAATATGGTGTCCTGATTGATCCATGGTTGATCAGTATCTTTGTCGTCCCTGAGAAATGTAATACTCACGAACGATTCTGCCTGTGCTCGACCGGTAGTTGATCTCTTGCCAGGAATCTATTTGTGTCTCCAGATGGGGTGCGGCTTGTAGGGTTTTTCAAGTCTTTGGTTGCTCCGGTGCGACAAAAGACGTGATACTTAATCAGGACGCGCTTGGGACGCTCTTAGTCTCGACGACAGAGTGTTTAACACACTGTAAGTGTGAAGAAACACTGTTCTTCTGTCGAAAAATAGGTCACACGAGTAAGTATGTGGATAGGGATGATGTCTCGATCCCGAGACCAGCATCTTTCACTTTTTCATAGACTTTCACGGCGACTCCCGCAGTTTGCATGTTTGTCCCTTCGCAGGAGAACACGGTGAGCTCGCCATCATCTTCTCTTCCGGGATGCAATCCGGCTACTACTTGACCGATTGAACATATCTTCTCTGGTTTTAATACTCCCTGTCTTATCGCGAGAACTATTTGTCCAATCCAAGTTGGGGCTCTCTCGCTATCGATTACCACTTTGCTAGCCTTCCCGAGTGTGGCAGGATCGAGTTCAATTTTGTGCGGATCGTCTGCCCCTATCGAGTTGATATGCGTGCCATTCCTTACCCATTCTCCTCGCACGATTGGTTGGGTGGCACGGGTAGCGGTGACAAGAATATCCGAGTTCTTCACCACTTCTTCGACACTATCGCTGGGAACTATGTCAATTCCCAACCGACTGCCCATCTCCCGCGCATACTCGACATCCTTTCTTCGTCCAGAGTGGACGAAGGCCTTGGTAATGTTGTTGACCTTCGTGAGAAAGAAGAGTTGGCCTTTGCCCACCAACCCTGTCCCAATGACGCCTGCTACACTAGAGTTCTTTCGAGCGAGATATTTGGCGCCAACTGCGCCGCCCGCGCCAGTTCTCATCCATGAAGCGTAAGATGATTGGATGATAGCCACCGTTTTGCCTTCATCTGGATCGATAATATGAATCAAGTACGGAGGGATTGTAACTGGAGGAAGGCTACTAACAGTGATCTCGCCGTCTCGCAAATGGAAGGCGTGGGAGATTACCACTTTATTCTTTTCTTCTAAATATGATAATCCTTGGCCGACGCTTGTGGTTCCAGGAGCAAGGTGTGGTAAGTTCTTGCCTTTCATCCGAACTTCTCGTCTTGGCGTGTCCTGAACTCTGCCCAGCCCGTGTTGGCGGTAAACGTTCTCTAAAGCGTCAATGGCGTCTTCAGGTGTCACAGCTTCTTTAACATCTTCATCCCGGATGAGTAGCGTCATCCTTGTCAGATGCGGCTTTCCAGGACACTTATTTAAGCTAGCGATATACACCACGAATTCGCTAGGTTAAGTTGCTGTATCCAGTTTTTTCTCCAAAGTCCAGGAACGCGGTTCCGCTCACACTCGCCACTATGACCATCTTCTTCTGAGCCCTTTTGGCTTTCAAAGCTTCATCTATCGTTGCTCTTATCGCATAGGCTGATTCAGGAGCCAATAGTCGTCCTTCGGTTTGTAGAAATATGCGGGCAGCATGGACGATGTCTTTTTCGTTTTTTAGATAAACACGCGTCTGGATGAAGCCCAAATGTCTGAGCATACTTAGCAGAGGAGCGGTTGTCTGAGTTTGGATTCCCAAGCCGCTTATTGGAGCCGGAGAAGTTTTCCAAATTAATCGATAGGTTTTCACCAACAGACTTGACATGCCCGGTTCAGATAGACGAGCATAATCATATGCTCCTCCTGTTAGCTTGCACGAAGTCTCCGATTCGACTGCCAGTAGCTTCATGTTACTCATTCCTTTCCTCAGACTCTTGCTTAGGAAGGGCGCGATGAATCCAAAGAAGTGACTTCCGCCTCCCACCGAACCCACTAGGACGTCAGGGTCCTCATCAATTGACTCAAGTTGTCTCTTGGTCTCGAGACCGATAATCGTTTGAGTCATCAGGACGTGATTGAGGAAAGAGGAAATTACTGTGACGCCGTCTTTGTTGTTCTTAGCCTCCTCTTCCACCTCGCTCTGTGCACTTTCTCTCGAGCCTGGATGATTTGGGTTCTCTCGCAGAAGTTTTCGTCCGAGTTCGGTCCGCGTACTTGGTGATTCGACCAAATCCGCCTCGAACATATTCTTGAGCATGAAGACTTGGCCCAAGTTCCGTTGGCAATCTGCTCTTGCCATGAACACAGTGGGGATGAGATTGAACAGTTTGGCGGAAAAAACGTGAGCGAACTTTGTTCTTGTTCTAACAGAGCCTGTGAAAATAGTGCGGTTGTAGCCTTCTTTCATGGCCCAATATGCTTGAGGAATCGCCGTGTTTGTTTTGAACGTTCCTGCCGGAGGAAGATCTTCGCATTTGTAATAGATTCTTGCCGAAGTGTTGAGAAACTTTTCAAGACGATGTGCTCTAATCAGTGGGGTAGGTCTGCCGCAATGTATGTAAGCGATCAGCACATCACGGGGAATTTCAATCCAACGTTCTTCAGCGAACTCAAGCTGACAAGCAGTCCTGCTAAATGTCTCAGGCAACTTCCTAACTTCTTTGCCTGTCTCAACCTCTAGATAAGGAGGGAGTGGTACAGGCATGTCTGCTTGAAGATTATACCACTTGGTCGGGATCTCGTCTTGGCAAAGGTCTATTCGGCCTCTCTCCATTTCGTAACACTTTCCCTCGGAGCATCTATGATTAGTCCGCAATGACGTATTACAGTATTCTAACTTGATTGAGACTCTGCAGTCCCAGGACAAGATGGTCGCACGATCCGACATTCCTGATTGTTTTCGACTTCCTGGAGTGGTTTTTTGGTTGAGGAGCTGTACGAAGCAAATTACACCGGTCATTTGACGAAGATGCTAAAAGCGGACTGATCATTATGTGTCTGGGAGTTACGATTGCCACAGTCCAAAAGAATCAAGCGGTCTGCTCGGAGGAGGTACGTGATTGTCGACGGGCACGCGCACCTGGGTCCTCGTGAGATCGGCGAAGAGTATACCGCTATGCAGAAAATCTACTCGACGGAGAACTTGATTTGGAGCTTGGACAAAACGGAATTGACATGGCTGTTGTTTGGGCGATGCGACAATCAGACGACTACATTGCAGCGAACCGTTACATTACAAATGCGGCGAAGGCGAACTCAGACAGGCTCGTTGCATTCGCGAGACTGAATCCGTGGTTGGCGGACAGTGCGGCAAAACTCCAGAAGGCGGTAAAGATTGATGGAGCGAAGGGTTTGAAGCTGCATCCCACGGATGAGTGTTTTGATGCCGATGATTCGATTGTGCACCCGCTTTTGGAAGTCGCAGAGAAGGAGAGAATCCCGGTCGTATTCCATTCGGGTGTTACTGCAAGGCCCGCGATTATAGGAATGGCCGCCGATCGGTTCCCAAATGTTAAGATGGTGCTCGCTCATCTCGGAACCATCCTATATGACGACTGCATGTTCGTTGCGAAAAAGTGCGACAACGTCTACTTAGAGACGTCACAATGCCCGTTCCTGCATCGGATAGGTAGGACTGTCGTAAGAAAAGTTGGGATAGATAGAGTAATTTGGGGATCCGACGTCCCGTATCATTTTCAGGAGATCGAGAAACGGAAATACTTGGGAGTCATTGGGATAAAATGATTCATCATTGGGATGGAGCTTCAGTCCACGAAAACCATCGTCGAAAGCTTTCCGAAGTATCTCTGGGCTATCTTTCCAGGGGTTTATTCGAATAAATGGAATTAACCGTTTGCTGTATTTCTTTGCTGAGTCCAAGATGTACTGATTGTGTTCATCATACTTTCCAGCAGATCTCATTGCAAAGACGACCGCCATGTCAACCTGATTTGTGTCCATACTTTCCAAGAGTTGTTCAGGCGGGTAAATTGGAGAAGCCATGTGTCGGTATTCACTCCCTACCTCGCGTGGTCCAATATGTGCGTGGGCATCGATGATCACGGAGATTCACCGTGTTCTTCGGATTGGAAACTGAGATTCACTGGCATCAGTTGGCATCTCTCCGCACGAATCCTTGATGGTCTAATTCTCTGAAACTCTTCTCAAGTATGTTCATAGCGACGTCAATCTGTTTGTCCTGAATGGTCAATGAAGGCATGAAGCGGAGGACGTTATGTTTGGGTCCGACGGATCCTATCAGCAGTCCTTCTTTTTGTGTGAGCTGAACCATCTTGCTCGCGAGTTCTGATGCTGGTTTCCTGGTCTTTTCATCGTCGACCAGATCGAATCCTAACATTAAACCTAGACCCCTAACTTGACCCGGAAGATGGAGATCTTCTTTGATATCATGCAGGCGTTTCTTTATGTAGCCCCCCATTTTTCCGGCTTGTTCAACAAGCTTCTCATCGCGTACAAGTCTAAGAATCGCAAGCGCCATCGCGCAGCCCAACAATTGTCCATCTTTGCTCATGCCCACGTGGTCTTTGGGGTTCCATTTCTCAGCCAGATCATTTTCCGCGACGAGAAGGGTTAGAGGTATGTTTCCGCTTAGAGCTTTCCCCAAGCATAGGACATTCGGCCAGATGTCCCAGTGTTCCAGAGCGAACATCTTACCTGTCTTTCCGATTCCGGTCATGACTTCGTCTGAGATCAGTGGTATGTCATGCTGTTTGCAGATTCTTGCGAGTTCTTGGAAGTATCCATCGGGTGGGACCACGTTGCCTCCGTAACTAAGCACTGGTTCGATAAGGATACCCGCAACCAGTTCGGGTGAAATTACTGAGTTAAGTAATCTTTCAAGATATGCGAGACTAGCCTCTCCGGCATCTGGGCCACTTCCGAACCATGGCCTGTAGGAGTCCGGGAATGGCATGTAGAAGAATCCGGGCAGTTGGAAGAATCTCGCTATCGTGTTACTGCCCATCTCTTTCAGAGTTGGAGAAGCGCTGAGGACGCCGGGGCTGGAGCCATGGTGCGCTTCATAATAGCTTATGATGATGGGTCGGTTTGTGGCAAAACGTGTTAATCGGATTGCTCGCTCAACTATGTCAGAGCCGCTGTGTCCGAAAGCTATCTTTCCGTCAGCAAGTTTGGAAGGGAGCCAGCTTTTTACTTCTTCAGCGAGATCGTTCCGAAGATCGTATGCTCCATAATGGAGGTCGCATTGATCTAATCCGGTCTTTGCTTGTTCTACTAGTGCCTCTACAACTTTCGGATGCGAGTACCCAACAGAGGTTGTTCCTCCAGCCGTGAAATCTAGGTAGCGTTTCCCGTTGACATCTTCGAGGTAAACTTCGTAGGCACGCTTCACTGCTATGCGGGGTTCGCGATAGATGGCTCGGCATAGGTTCTTTCGCTCTTCCGAAAGAATTCTCGACGCTAAAGATTTTTGAGTCAAGAGGGCTCACTGGCAGTTCATGATCTAACTTTCTCTTAAGATCTATCTCTTCGCGTCATCTTTGCAACATTTGACTAATTGTTTCCCAGGACGTTCTCCCCGAAGATTCGGAATCGGTAAACGCGCCACGATATTATAAGTGGATTAAAGGTAGAAAGCCATGGATAATGGTTAAGTTGGAGGATTCAAACCTCTAAGGAGAGGTCGTTAGCCTCTGCGACTGAAAATCTACATTCTCCGTCGGTTGCTGTTGCTGATTCCTGTCCTGTTAGGAATTACGATGATAACCTTCACACTTTCTAACGTTGTAACAGATCCCACCAGTGCATGGACGACTGATCGGACGCCGCCATCGGTTGTGGAACAAATTCGGAAAGCGCATCACTTTGATTCGCCGCTGGTCATCCAGTATTACTACTACCTGTCTGACCTATTTCACGGCGATTGGGGTCTATCGCATTCGCAATCAGATGAGCCCGTATTGAACGTGATTAAGCGCACATTCCCTGCGACTATGGAATTAGCTATCTTTGCTACAGTATTTCAGATTGCCATAGGATTACCGCTGGGGATTTTTTCTGCAGTCAAGAAGGATAAGCCAGTAGATCATGGTTCTCGATTGCTTGCCTTGACCGGGACATCGTTCCCCGTCTTCTGGTTGGGGCTGATGATGCAATTCGTTTTCTTCTACACTCTGAGGATCCATGGCCTACCTTCCCTCCCTTCTACCGGTCAGGTAGATGAGTTCGTATTATTCGAATATCCGTTGAGAAGCGTAACAGGCTTTGTCATACTTGACAGTCTCTTAACCTGGAACATCCCCATCTTCAAGGACGCCCTAGCCCATATCATCATGCCGGCAATTTGTGATGGATTTACAGGGTTGGGGCTAATTACCAGAATTACTCGTTCGAGTATGCTTGAGGTGATGAGGCAGGATTATGTTACTTTGGCGCGTGCCAAGGGCCTTCCGGAACGCGTGGTCATCTACAAGCATGCTCTGAAGAATGCGATCAACCCAACGATCACAATAATCGGTACAAGCTTTGGTTTCATTCTCGGGGGGGCTCCGTTGACGGAGACAGTCTTCTCTTGGCCTGGTATGGGCAAATGGGCTGCTTACGCGATTGTCTCCCTTGACCGTGCATCTATTATGGGATTCGTCCTGATTACAGGGGTCATATTCGTGCTCGTGAACCTCGTCGTTGATGTTCTCTATTCGGTTGTTGACCCACGCGTTCGAGTCGGTGAGTGAAGTTGAAGATTCCGGACAAGTATGATTCTCAAGTTCGTGAACTGCGATACTCGGCTTATCTTTTGAAGCACAGCGCATTAGCTGTGCTCGGCATCTCGATTGTCGCTGTAGTAATAGTCGTCGCAGTGGCAGCACCATTTATCGCTCCTTACGGGCCTGAGGTACGACTTTGGGACCAGAAACTGGAGCCTCCAAGTTTTCAACACTTACTCGGCACAGATGACCGCGGAGGCGACATTTTCAGTAGAATTCTCTATGGGTACCGGCTTGACCTCGCAATATCTGGCAGCGTGGTGATCTTTGCCGCTACCATGGGCACTATCCTAGGATCCGTTTCAGGCTTCGTCCCAAGACTGGACGAAACACTAATGCGAATTACGGACGTCTTTTTGGCTGTTCCCAGTCTTATCCTGGCAATGGCTTTTGGAGCCGTGTTAGGGAGGACACCAACGAATCTGGTGTTTGCGTTAGCACTTACTTGGTGGCCAATTTACGCTCGTCTCGTTCGTGGGCAAGTTTTGGTCGAGAAACAGAAACTCTACGTTGAAGCTGCAAGGGCTTCCGGAGGAGGAGCCGTCCGAATACTATTCAGACATATTCTCCCCAACTCGATTTATCCGATACTCGTTAACGCGTCAATCGACCTCGGTGCAGTGATCCTGACGACTGCCTCACTGAGCTTCCTTGGTTTCGGAGTAGAACCTGGAACCGCTGAGCTGGGTCGGATGGTCGCCGATGCAAGATCCTACGTCTTCACATACCCCTGGGTTGTGGGATTTCCTGGCCTAGCTATCCTGATCGCTTCTCTCGCTTTCAATTTGTTCGGCGACGGAATACGAGATGTGTTGGACCCCAGATTGAGACGATAACAAAACTTGTAGCCCGTAACCCGCAATTTTGATGATCAATGGTTGGCGATCTTTGCGCATAGTGGAGCTTAAGAGACTCAAAACATCATACAATGAATTGAATAGCAGAAGGAAATCACATTGCAAGAGCCGCAATCCAGACCTGCCGCAACTCGTGAGAATCTCGCAATTATAGACGGGCATGCGCATCTTGGTCCCCGCGAAATAGGAGATGAGTACTCAGCAATGGGGAGTTTCTACTCTGCCGAACAACTAATCCGAAGCATGGATGCAAATGGCATTAAGATGGCGACCGTTTTTGCGATGCGTCGGCTAGACGATTACAATGAAGCGAATCAATACGTAGCTTCGTCGGCCAAGAAATCCTGATCGAATTATACCCCTCGCACGGTATAATCCTTGGCTTGAAAACAGCGTAGGAATGTTCGAGAAGGCAATAAAGAGTGGCAATGTGAAGGGCCTAAAACTCCATCCTGGCGACGACCTTTTCGATCCAGACTACATCATGGTTCATCCGTTGCTCGAGCTGGCCGAGAAGGCAAAGATTCCTGTCGTCCTGCACACTGGTGGAGGCGCGAAACCCACAATGGTAGGCTTAGCAGCAGACCGTTTCCCGAGAGTCAACTTCGTCCTTCTTCACCTGGGTGACTTTCATGATCATGTCTTTGTCGCAAAGAAATGCGAGAACGTCTTCCTAGAGACCTCTCAGTGCCTTTACCTTCACAGGATAGCTAGACAAATCGTTGACAAAGTTGGAGCACATAGAGTAATTTGGGGATCCGACGTCCCGTATCATTTTCAGGAGATCGAGAAACGAAAGATCGAGTTAGCGGGACTAACGGAAGATGAACTCCGGCTCATCATAGGTGCAAACGTTCTTCGGCTCTTCAACATGAAATGAAAGCTACGCTATTCATTAACCATTAGTTCGTAAGTTATTCCGTTTTGATTTCTAGAAAAAAATGGTTCGGCTAAGTGAGACGCTACTTAGCCACCTTGTTGGGGCCGATACTGCGAGAATGTATTCTGACACTAATCCGAAGAAGGGTTGCATGTCAACGTTTACTTGTGGTGTCGTATTGGCTTTCGAGACGTAGTATGCGTACATATATCCGCCTGTGACACCGCCATCACCGTCGCCTAAAAGTGATCACTATTGATTAGAGAGTCCAGACTCACGGGCGAAATACTGAGAGCCAGGCTTTCGTCTAATGCAAGAATATAGTGGAGATAATGATGCCTAGTGCCGCGAGGACGAAGGCGAGTAGTATTAGTGGGAGTATGGTTGTCTCAGCCATGGCGATTGTTAATGCCACGTAATCTTTTGCGTCCAAGTCAACGGATCGGTCGGTAGGATTCATTTTCCTGTCATGTTTCTCTTCTGCGGTCAATACTCATCCACTTCTTGGCTTTGTTTCACCATTTGCCTGCGAGGTGGCAGGCTGCGTAGTGGCCTGGGCTGTATTCAATTAGGTCAGGTTCGATCTGTTTGCATTTCTCAACTGCGATTGGGCAGCGCGGGTGAAAGCGGCAACCTGATGGGGGGTGGGCAGCACTGGGCACATCACCTTTGATGCGTTCCTTCTTGCGTTTGGTTTTGGGTTGTGGTACAGGTATGGATTCCAGAAGTATCTTCGTGTATGGATGAAGTGATTTGCGGAATAGCTCGTCGGCGTTGCTGATTTCCACTATCTTACCCAGATACATGACGGCTATGCGGGTGCTCATGTGTTTGATTACGCTTAGATTATGCGAGATGAACAGGTAAGTGAGTTTATACTCGCGCTGTATCTGTTTAAGTAAGTTGAGTATCTGCGCTTGGACGGATACATCGAGTGAGGAGGTCGGTTCATCTAGGATAATGAGTTCTGGATCTACGGAGAGTGCGCGAGCTATGCCGATCCTCTGTCGTTGGCCTCCGCTGAACTCATGCGGGAATCTATTCAAGTGATCCTCGCTTAAGCCGACTCGCTTGAGTAACACAAGTACGGCGGATTCGACGTTTGATTTACTCTCTCTGCCCGTTACGCGTAGGGGTTCGGCAATAATGTTCCGCACGGACCAGCGTGGATTAAGGGAAGCGTAGGGGTCTTGGAAGACTATCTGCATCTTCGACCGCATCTTCTTCATTGCGGCGCCTTTCAACTTCAGAACATTCTCGCCCCTAAAGTACACTTCACCTGAAGTGGCGCGTTCTAAAGCTAGGACGCATCTTCCAACCGTGGTCTTCCCACAGCCGGATTCGCCTACCAGGCCGAGAGTTTCACCCTTGTGGATTGAGAAGCTGACACCATCTACTGCATAGACTTTACCCAGCCCGCGGCCGAATACTCCGCTCTCGATGGGGAAATATTTCTTCAGGCCCTTGACGTTAAGCAGGTCTTCAGTGTGCTCCATCATTTGCACATTTTCTCCGTGTGTAGGAAGCAGGCGACCATGTGCCCGGACTCGATTTCTACCAGTTCGGGTTTGATTTTCTTGCAGACGTCCATCACGAAGGGGCAGCGCGGGTGAAAGCGGCAGCCAGCGGGGGGTTCGATGAGGTTTGGTACGGATCCGTGTATTGATTCCAGTTCGATTCTTCGCTCTGTAATTTTCGGGATGGCGCGTAGCATTGCTTCCGTGTATGGGTGTAAAGGTTTCTCGAACAGGCGATCTGTCGTGGCGACTTCAACAATATTTCCCGCGTACATTACAGCTACACGATCGCATGTCTCGGCGACAACTCCTAGGTCATGTGTGATGAACATGGCGGAGAGGCCTACGGTCTGCTTAAGATCATTCAGCAGGTCGAGAATCTGTGCCTGAATGGTTACATCGAGAGCTGTTGTCGGTTCATCAGCGATTAAGAGCTCTGGATGGCAGGCGATAGCCATGGCGATTATGACGCGCTGTCGCATTCCACCGCTGAGCTCATGCGGATATTGCTTAACAACAGTCTCGGGTTCAGGCAGCCGAACTGTTCGAAGCAGTTCAACAGATCTTCTCACCGCGACTTGTTTTAGATCACGCCGCGATGCATGAAACTTAGCCGGGTCTAGATTCTTTAGCTCCTCGATCTGCTTTTTCAGCGCGCCAGCCTCCTTATCTGTAGACTCAGCTTTCTCCAGCTTTTCGGAGAGCTTCGCGACGCGTTCTTCTAGAAGATCTTTTCTAAGATCTCTGTGAATCAGCAGTGTTTCGGCTACTTGGGCTCCTACCGTCATTACTGGGTTGAGGAACGTTGTGGGGTCTTGGAACACCATTGTTATGTTGTTCCCACGCACATCCCTCATTTCATTTTCTGGCAGCTTCAAAAGGTCTTTTCCTCGAAGGAGTATCTCACCTTCATCGATTCTGCCAGGTGGATCTGGAACGAGGCGCATGATCGCTAGAGCTGTGACAGATTTTCCACACCCCGTTTCACCGACGAGCCCCAACGTTTCTCCTTGTCGGACCTCCAGGTTGATTCCGTCCAAGGCTTTGACTACACCAGCATAAGTGTAGAAATTCACTTTCAGTCCGCGTATGACCAACAGAGGTTCTGACATTATGCAAACCCTTTAGATTTGGGCTGTATTGTAGTCAATGTGACCTCGTCTCGGACATTAGAGGAGTTTGTGATTTCTGTAACATATGACCCTATCTGCCCCATCAAGTTCTGAGAAAATGGGACTTTCAGTAAGTAACTCACATAGGGCGAATCAGGCACTAAACCAAACATCAGGGACCTGAAGACCATGACAACTAGATCCAAAGGAACGAAAACCCTCATCGAGTTTCCTGCCTTCGTGACCATGGATAACACACAAGTCAATGTCTTCGCCCACGTAATTCAAGGCTCCGGAGATGGACCGAACGTGTACGTTAGGGTCGCCACCCATGGAAACGAACTTCAGGGAGTTGAAGTCTGTCGGCGTTTGGCAGAGGAAATTGAACCTTCGACTCTTAGCGGCAAGTTGATTGTCGTTCCTCTCCAAAACCCAGTCGCCTTTAGACATCGGCTGAGGCTTAATCCGATTGATGGGAAAGATTTGGATAAGCTCTATCCCGGACGCGAAAATGGGACGGCTACCGAGCGACTAGCTTACACTCTCTATTCCAAATTAGCTGCTGATGCTGATGTCGTAATTGACCTGCACAGTGGTGGAGTCGGGAGCATCAGTATTCCTCACATATATCTTCCATCAATACCTCCCAGAAGAACGAAATTCACTTCACTCGAACTAGCGAAAGCTTTTGGGCCGATGTTCTGATTGATACAAAACCCTCCATTGACTACTACTTCGACCTTGAACACCAGTCGCCGTACTTCTGCAACGCACAAGGATCAGCAGGACTCTACGTGGAGCTGGGTGAAAGTGGGCGCGTAGACGAACACTACGTGCAATTTGCTCCGAGAGGAGTCAAGAATGTGTTACGAAAACTCGAAATGTTGGACGGGAGTATTGAAGAGCAGGGAAGACGGAAATTCCTAACTCGCACGTCAGTCGTAAGGTCCAAGACCCCTGGCATTCTGCTCAGACACAACGAACTCGGCCAAGAAGTACAGAAAAATGCTTCTATAGCGGAGGTTGTGGGAGTGTTCGGAGGTCGCGAAGAGATTTTCGCACCTAGTCACGGAATAGTTCAATGGACGGTGACTCTGGGAAAAATAGACGCAGGCGAAGACATTGCATGGCTTGGCCACAACTGAGAGAGAAGCCTGTTCAGGCTAGTCTTCGAATCTGAGCTCCTTCCACCCGCCTTCCGGAGTCTGATATCGCACAAGCTTTGGAAAGTCGTATGGCGTATACACTGCTCGTGTCAATTTCCCACGCCACTTCGATACTGCCGTGTCCCAACCTTCCTTCTTCAGGAAGGCCGCCAGTTCACGCACGGAGAGTCGCTGACCAGTGATCTTGTGTCCATCCTGAAGTGCCAGAAACGTCCACGCTTCCGAAAACGTCTCGACCATTGAATCATCGTCAGCGTACTGCTGCCTCAATTCAACAGGAAGCTTCCGTGCCTCTTCCAGGGTCAAGCTGGTTGGTTTCAGTTGCTTTCCAGGTGGGGCGCCAACGTTGAGCGTGTTAACCGCAATATTGTACTGTCTGAGTTCCAAGGCCATGCATTGTGTGAGGCCCTCCATACCAAACTTTGATGGGCAATAAGCAATCTCACCAACAAAACCCTCTTCAGCTGACCGAGACGTTATGTTAATGATACTCCCATGCCCCTGCTTTTTCATAGTGTCGAGGAAGGCTTTCGCGTTTAGAAAGCACGCCCGGAGATTGACCGCTATAGTGAGGTCCCAGTCTTGGGCGGTCATCTCTTCCATCGTCTTCCAGAGGCTTACAGCGGCGTTGTTGACAAGAATATCCATTTGGCCGTATGTGTGAAGTACCTCCTTTTTCATGCGTTCAATCTCAGATTCCCTCGAGAGATCTACTGGGATAGTCAGAACCTCTCCACCTTTGGACCGAATGACTGAAGCCAATTCGCTCAATTCGTCGGATTCGAGGGCAGCAGCAACCACTCGACAGCCTTCCTGTGCATATGCCATGGCGATGGGTCGTCCAAACCCCCGGCCAGACCCAGTTACGAGAGCGACCTTACCCGAAAGTCTCCCCAAAATCAATCTCCGCACCTCATTCTTAATCACGTGAATATGTGGATTATCTTTGCTTATCATGAATGCTGAGAAATAGAGGTCAATCAATTCCCTGAAATGCCGCGTCGTGAGTCACTTGACCTCCGAGAGCTGGAAACAACTGATGAGACCCAACCTGGAGAACCCAGTTCAATTGATATAAGACACTGAAGGATTTTCGGCAAGTGAGAAATCGATGAAATCGAGTCATCTGGCAAAGAGGGTCCTCAACGTAACGCCGTCAGCGACGGTTAGTCTGCCTGACAGAGCGCGCGAACTCAAAAGAAAGGGTATCTCGGTGATAGATCTATCTGAGGGGCAACCTCAGTTTGACACTCCTGCACCAATCAAAGAGGCCGCAAAAGCAGCTATTGATGCAGGTTTTGTCTTCTATGTTCAAAGTGCCGGCCTACCAGAGTTACGCGAGGAGATAAAAAAGAAGCTACTGCGCGACAACGAAATCGATGTTCCGATTTCACAAATAATGGTGACCGTTGGAGCCAAGCAGGCCATATTTACTGCAATGCTGTGCACAATAGACGACGGGGACGAGGTTCTAATCCCAGATCCATACTGGGGAAGTCACGCGTCTATGGTTGAAATTGTGGGGGGCCGTCCAGTTAGCGTTCACATAAAACATGACAAGCAATTTGCAATCGACGCAGAAGAACTTGAAAGGTCGGTCACATCAAAAACCAAAATGGTGGTTTTGAGTTCTCCACACAACCCTACTGGAATGGTTGTGAACAAGGATTCTCTCGGGAGTATTGCTGACATATGCAGACGGCACAACATTCTCGCGCTGGCAGATGAGATTTACGAGAAGCTGGTCTACGATGGCGCCCGTCACTACAGTATAGGCTCGATGCCTGGGATGGAGGACCTGACGATAACAGTCAACGGGTTCTCGAAGGAGTTCTCGATGACCGGCTGGAGACTTGGATACGTTGCGGCCCCAAAGGCGATTTTTGACAAAATGCTAATCGTTCAGCAGCACTCTGTAACCCATCCAACAGCCTTTGTTCAGAAAGCAGGGATCGTGGCCCTCCGTGACTGCGCAAAACAAGTCGAAGAGATGGTGCAGTACTACAAGCAGGCAAGGGATTACTTTGTAACAGAGCTAAACAAGTTGAACTACTTCCGATGCGCGATACCACAGGGAGCATTCTATGCGTTTCCAAGAATCACCGATCCTTCCACGAACTCAGCAAATCTCTGCGATAGGATGCTTGATGAAGCAAAGGTACTCGCAGTCCCCGGGTCGGCGTTCGGAAAATACGGAGAGGGGCACATCAGATTTGTTTATGCGCAGGAGATAGAAGCCCTCAACAAGACAATAGAATCGCTTAAGAAAGTAAAGTGATTTACTGAGCAAAAGCGTCAACGCAACGAGCATTATACCTGAAGCGTCGGCGTCTTGCTTTCTGGATCGGAGGTCAACACCGGTTGCTTCTATTCTTCTCTAAGGACGGTTTCGCGCCGGTCTCCCCAAACGTGAGAATATGTCTTGGGAAAAGTCAGCGTCCGAAGGAGCGTTCGGAGTATTGGCACCGGCCGGTTTGGAGAATGAGTGGGGCGCGGAATCTACAAGAGGTTTTCCTAAAAACGAATCTCTTGTCCCACTCCTTTCTGGACAGCAAGGTCGTAGATTGTTCGCGCGACAGCGACATCCTCGAGTGCTATGCCGACAGATTTGAATAGTGTAATATCGCCGTTCGATGCTCTGCCTTTGACCTTACCCGTGATCACGTCGGCGATTTCGCCAACGATATTGTCTGCTTTGTACAAGCCTTGGCTGATTGGTATGATCAAATCGCCGGCCTCTTGCAGCACCTGCTCTGTCTTATCCGTGAACACTTTGGATTTCAGCAAAACAGTGTAGTCGATTTCTTGGCGATTCGGCGCGTTCGATCCAATGGCATTTATGTGCACCCCCTCGCGTAACTTGTCACCGAAAATGAGCGGTTTAAGAGCGGTCGTGGGTGTGCAAATCACGTCCTTTTCGTATAGTTCCTCAATTTGAGTTGCAGCTCTCGTGTCGACTCCAAGATTGGATTTTGCCTTGACTGCCACCGCTTGAGAACGTCGCATGTCAATGTCGTAGATTGAAGCTTCCTTCAAGTGGATGGATGTGGCCATCGCTTCCAGTTGTGCGTATCCCTGAACTCCCGCTCCAAGAATTCCGACCGAACCGACTCCATCTTTTGCGAGATGTTTTGTGGCAACTGCGGAAGCGGCTCCTGTTCGAAGGTGTATCAATCTCCCAGCTGAAATAATGGCCAGAAGACTGGCGTCGTCGGAATCCAGGAGTAGAACTAGAAAGTATGCGGAACTAACTTTTCGTTTTGCAGGGACGCCCAACAGGACTTTCAGACCCAGTCCCTGAAGCCGAGGCATTGAAGCAACCATAAGTCTAACGACCGCGGAATCGAAAACTTGTCTCTCAGGCATGAGAAATCAAAGAACAAGTATATATCTGCGTGGGTCTACCAAATAATTCTGCCACTGGCACAAATGAGATTTGGAGAAGCGAAAATTGAGTGCAACATCTAAACGCAACAGGATAATGATTGGAGCAATAGTGCTTATAGCAATAATCGCCGCAGGCGCATATTTCGCAATTCAACAATCAACCCCGACGACAACAACAGGTATGACATCGCAGTCAGGCCAGCCGGTTCCAAACACAGATACTCTTGTGGAAGAATCTAGCAGAGAAGCAGGCCCAGGTGGCTATGACCCGGCGTACACTTGGGGTAGCGGTGGCGACAATGTATTCTCCAATGTCTACGAGCACCTCGTAACATGGGATGGAAATAACATGACAAAGTTCATTCCTTGGCTTGCAACGAGCTTGCCGGAAGTCTCGCCCGACGGGCTAGTCTACACCATCCATTTGAGGCAGGGGATTACGTTCCAGGACGGAACACCATTCAACGCAAGCGCTGTCAAGTTCAACATCGACCGGGATATCCTGATGAATCCTGCCGATGGTCCACAGTACATGATCGCGGCGCAGGAGACTATGGCCATCAAGGGTGGTCCCCGCTACTTCGCTGCGAACACGGTTGGTGTATACAATGAGACTGAGGTGAATGCCTATCTGGCCGCGGGGGGTGTTAAGGTTATTGACACCTATACGGTTCAGATAACTCTCGAGCATCCGTACCCAGGCGCCCTCAACACCATGGCTTTTGATTCATCCGGCTTCGCTTTCAGTTCACCATCATGGATTATTCAGCATTGCAATGGGACCGCCCTAACACCAGGAGTGAGCCCCGGTTCCGAATGCGAATACACGACGACCAACCCACCACCTGGAACTGGACCATTCAAAGTTGTTGAAGTAACACCGAAAGTGCGAGTAGTTCTAGAACGGTATGACAATTACTGGGGTGGACCAGACCACACCGGGCCCTCCAAGCTGAAACGTTTCATAATGGAGTATGTTCCGGAAATAGGAACACGAGAACTTGACCTCTACGCTGGCACAACAGACGCCATAGAGCTTCCAGCATCGAACGCCTTCGACATCATAGACAAGGATGCTTGGCTGAACAGCCACCAGATTAAGCCCCTGAAACCTGGCATCAGAGTGTGGACAGCGCCAACCATTGAAATATTCGCAGTGACGCTGAATCCGCGATTCAAACCTCTAGATGACGTGCGCTTCAGGCAGGCGCTAGCATACTCGTTTCCATACGACGAATTCATAAACCAGGCAATGAATGGATTCGGAGTGAAACTCGGTGGTTTGATCCCCAAAGGCATGTTAGGTTACCAATCGGATCTGGACAGCTACTATACCTACAGCCCTGATAAAGCAAAAGCACTATTCCAACAAGTAGGTTACAAGGGTTCGCTTGAGTTTACTGTCAGGACTGGAAACCCCGTACAAGAAAGCGTGGCCCTGCTGTGGGAGACGAGTCTGAAGGATCTGGCAGGTATCACCGTTACGATAAGAGAGGTAGACACTGCGACTGACCTGACTCTTTACCACGAGTTCAAGGAGGCTGCGATGGTGGGGCATTGGAGCCAAGACATCGACGACCCTGCTCCATTCCTCGCCGATTACGCAACGCCAGCCGGTTTTCATAGTCGGGCGGCCATGTTCAACAATGACACAATCACGAAGATGATGAACGAGGCAGCGTCCTCACTGGATCCAGCTACGAGAATTTCATTATACAGAGAAATCCAACTGGAGATGCTGCGCAAAGTTCCGGATATTGACCTCGCAGTTCCTGTGGCAGTGTTCGCTGAGAGGGACTGGGTTCTTCCAAGCGATAGCGCGATCGGGCGGTCAATATACTACCCACTTGCAGGAGATGGCGATGCCGGTCTTACAGGCGGATATGCAAGAGCGTACGAGGTCTCGAAGGCTCAGACAACATCACAAATCAACGTAGACATCCAACCCGTTCTGGGAGCGATCTCAGAGTATCTCATCACGACGACAACTTCCGTTAGGTGGCTAAGCGAAGTACTGAGTCAGCTGCCTTTCTTTTTTTCTGAATTGGGACAGTTAGTGGTTGCTTCATACAGCTAAGTGTTTCATGTTCGAGCCGAAGTTCATCTTTCTTGAGTCCTGTCAACTCAATTTTCCGTTTTTCAATTTTATCGAAAATGGCACGAAACATTCATTCTCCATATCACTTTTGGTGTGGACCCCTCTAGAATGAGAACACTTAGATTTGTACACCTGCCTAGAGGGATGAACTATGACGCGTAGACACTGGACGCCTGAAGAGAAGATACGTATCGTTTTTGAACCGTTGAACACGAACATAGGCACAGCTGAGTTATGCAGAAAATACGCCCTCACGCCAACGCTCTTCAACTATTGGAGAACCCGCTTCATCGAAGGAGGTAAACAGGCGCTCTCAGCTTCCAGACGAAACGGTGGGGGAGAGGCCCAGCAAGCCGAGAACCAGCGGCTAAAGCAGTTGATCGGTGAACTCACCATCGCGAACGACGCGTTCAAAAAAATTTGGAAGGAGAGAAAAGAAGATGGTAGCTGACGTTCTGCGCGGTGAGGGATTGAGCCTCAGGAATGCTCTACGCCACGCCGGCTGCTCACGTAACGGCTACTATCACCAAACCGAACGGCGAAACATCCCGTCGGACCCGTACATCGTAGAGAAGACCAAGCAGATCGCCGTCCGGAGACCGCTGTACGGCACGAGACGAATGGCTGCTCAACTGAGCAGAGAGTTAGGTGTACGTGCGAACAGGAAGCGGGTCCAACGGATCTACCGTCAACTAGGGTGGACTCAACCTCAGCAGACAAAGAAGCAGCTCCTTAGAGCGACGGTTAGCAGTAGACCTACGAGGCCTAACGAACTGTGGGAAACTGATCTGACCCACATCCATTGCGGCGTAGACGGTTGGGCGTACCTGTTCAACGTGGAGGACGTAGTCAGCAGGGAATGGGTGAGCTATGTGTTCGACAAGTACGCGGTCAAGGAGAATGCTATCCAAAGCGTAGAGAAAGCCGTAGTCAAGCGTCCGGAAGCCGTAGGCGTCAGGCTCCGGTCGGATCATGGGTCATAGTATGGGAGTAGGGCGTTTAAGGAGTCGATGCGGATACTGGGCGTCCGGCAGGAGTTCATAGCCGTCAACACGCCTGAACAGAATGGGCATATGGAATCATTCCACAAGACCCTGAAGCGGGAGTACGTCTGGACGAGGGACTTCCAATCCTTCCAGGAGGCCGCTGAAGCCATCCAGGAAGCCTACTTGGATTATAATCAGCACCGAATCCACTCCGCACTAGGCTACCAGACCCCATACGAGTACCTAGCCAAAATCAAGGTGACCCAGAATGAGTCATGAAACCATACAAAGAAAAAACCGAAAAGCGTTCTCAAAACGCGGGGTCCACTCCACTTTATCAAAGACTTGTCTAGCTACCCTAGAGACGTAAATGAAAAGTCGCTCAAGTGAGGAGCACGAGATTCACCCGCGGAAAACGGTCTGCTGCTAGTCCAGCCAAAGCGGACCTATTGCCTCCCCTGATGTGCAAAACGAGGGAATCTGGGCCTTTTCCAACTTCGAGAAGATCAACCATTGCGTCGTCTGAGTCGTCAAGTCATCGCAGGGCGAAGTTTCAGGCTTTTCAGCCCTCTATCCTGAGTCGCTTTCTCCAACAACGCTCAATATGCTGGAAAAGTAACTCAAATATTCTACTTCCCCACAAAACATCACGATTAATCGTGGCGTTTGAAGAGAATTTTGCCTGAGATATCCGAAATGGCAATACAAGAAGAAATCACGAAATTTAGGCGTGAAATCCCTCTTACCCGTTTGGGCATATTCATGAATCACGCTGAAACATCGCCTATGCTTAGATCTGTAGCTCAATGTATGAGCTCTTATCTAAGAGAGAATTTTCAGGCACTTGAGACAAGTCGGTTCATAGAACAGGGATGTCCTCGCTCTCTTATTGCAAAATTGATCGGCGGGACTTCAAACGAGATCTGTTACACCCCAAACACCTCGTATGGAATCAATGTAGCCGCTAACAGTATTCCATTCAAGCGAGGCGCGAACATTGTACTATGGGAGCTTGAATTCCCAGGAAACCTGTACCCGTGGCTAAATCAGAGATCAAAGGGCATTCAGATTCGATGGTGTCACGGTCCAAGACTTGATGTCTCAAAATTCGAGAAACTCGTTGATGACAGAACTGCCGCCGTAGCTATTTCGCATGTTAACTGGATCAACGGATTTCGACCTGATCTTAAGCAAGTATCTGAGATCGTTCACAAACACGGTGGACTCTTGTTCGTAGATGCCGCGCAATCCGCGGGCGCAATATCGATTCACGTGAAACAAATGGGGATCGACGCTCTGGCGTGCGCTTTCTATAAGTGGTTATTGGGTCCCTCTGGCGCAGGTTTTCTTTATGTTCGCGAAGATCTCATAGAGGAACTTGCCTCACCGTTTATAGGCTTTAACGCTGTGAAGAATACAGGTCCTCCATTTTGCAGCTTCAACCCAAAGGCGATAGACCTTCAGGACGGTGCCAATCGGTATCTTCTAGGATCGATCAGCCCAATCCCTTTTCTCGGAGCGGGATTGTCGCTAAAAATGCTGCTCAACGTAGGAATAGATACCGTCGAGCGTCGAATACTCTATCTTACAGATGTTATGATAGAGGGATTGGAGAGCTTGGGATTCGACGTTATCTCGCCTCGCGAGCAAAGAGCTAGAGGCGGAATAGTGACTTTCAACGTCGAAGATGCTGCAAGTATCAGCCAAATGCTGATTAGGAAGAGAATTTGGGTTTCAGTCCGCCGTCATAAGAACATTGGTGGAATCAGGGTCTCTCCTCACTTCTACAATACCGAAGCTGAAATAGACAAGTTTCTGGCCACACTGAGAGAGATTTCTAAAGGACGATAATTTTTCGACAGAATTCGAATCCATTTTTAAACTGTCACAACAGCAAGCAAAGCAGCAGTAGCTTTGACGACGCTGCTTCGCATCAATGACTTGGATGTCATTCTATTGCTAAGTATATATTGAAGTCGAGAAGAGAGAATTATGTGCTGCTCTGAGAGTCTCGAACATGACGACTGAAAGTTTTGATCCGTTTGCTGTTGAAAGGGGACAGAAGAGATTCGGATACATGAATATCGTAGATACAATTTCGACTGGTAAGGTTGACATTCCTGTTGGGGTAGTTAATGGATCTGCGACCGGGCCTACGTTCACAGTAACGGGAGGTTGTGCTCCCACAGAGTACGATGGTGTTGAAGCTGCTGCGCGACTCTACCAAGGCATTGATCCTAAGGATCTGACAGGACGATTGGTTATCGTTCCAGTAGTCTACATGCCCGTGTTCCAATTTCGTTCGCCCTGGTTCAGTCTGACCCAATCCGTCGGTCTTATGGACGGACTAAGCCTGTACTATGCATTCCCGGGCGACGTCAATGGAACGTTAACCCAGATTGTGGCCTACAAGCTCTTCAATGAGATCATAGTTAAGTCGAACTACCACGTCGATCTTCGAGGCGGTGACCTGAACGAATCTCACCTTGTTCACACCATCTTTTGCAAAGGAATTAGTAAGGAAATCGACAAGATCTCTGAAGAAATGGCGAAAGTCGTTGGGTACGAATATGTTCTGCCTGGGACACCGGAGATTCAACACACGGGGCCGAAGACTCTAATCTATGAGACACTCAAACGGGGAATTCCTTCAATCATAACCGAAAGCGGGTTAGGATATAGAACGCAGCCGTTAGAAGAGTACGTTATGTTGCATATTGATGGCGTCAGAAACCTTCTGAAATATTTCGGCATGTTGAAAGGCTCACTTTCAAAGCCTAAGAACCAAAGATTCCTTGACATGACATGGTACCGAGTCAAAGCTCCCGTTGCTGGTATCTTTCACGCGAAGGCCGATCAAGGCAATGAACCCAAGAAAGGTGAAGTTCTGGGAAGAATCACCAATCTCGATGGCAGCGAGTTGTGCAAAGTGACCTCGCCTTTTGACGGTGTCGTTCATACAATGTTCCCGAAGCGCGTAGTCTTCCCAGGGGACAACTTGTTCAGTCTCCTGCAGATAGGCGAGCTAACGGGCTGGTGAACAACCAAAGACCCAATTCCTGATATGCAAAGGTTACTCCAAACGCCATTGCATCATACAAGAGGCGTTCGCATAGAAGTTGATCTTGTCAATTCTGACGAGATAAACTGCTATATACTCATGTATCCTCTTTGACGGTAAACCTCCAGACGAATAGGGACAAAAGTGAAAGAGAAATTGAATTCAGAGTTGAAGATCGCTGGAACGACAATCAAGCCGGGAAGCAAAGTTAGAAGCTACGTGAGAGTGGGACCGTACTACCAGTCGGGAGGACATATCAGGCACTATGTCCTGATACCCTTCACAGTGATTAGAGGCATCAGGGAAGGACCAACGTTAGTGCAGACGGCAGGTTGTCACCCTACGGAATACTCCGGTATAGATGCAACCGTTAGGCTATCCAACGCGATAAAGCCGGAGGAATTGAAAGGCACATACATCGCAGTTCCGTGCGTTAACATTGCAGGGTTCTTCGAAAGGACTTACCTCAACCCAACAGACGGGAAGAACATTCAAGGGATTTACCCTGGAAGAACCGATGGCACAATAAGCGATCTAATAGCGTACAAGCTGTTCAATGAGATCTTGATGAAAGCGAACTATTTTCTAGACTGTCACGGCGGCGACATTCATGAATCTGAGATATGGTCATTCATATACTACAAAACCGAGGATGAGACCGAGAAGAAATCCGAAGCGATCGCCAAAGCCACCGGCTTGACATACCTGCTCAAATCATACTATCCAGGCTCGATGGGAATGGAAACAGCAAAACGTAAAATCCCAGGAGGACTCTTCGAACTCTGTTCGGGCGATAGACTCTTACCAGAAGAGTCAGAGGCTGTTTATGATGGATCCATCAACGTTATGCACCACCTCGGAATGCTCGACGGGGAGCCCAAAACAATTCGAGGACAACCATGCACGATAGAAGGGCAGAAACAGGAGATTTGGTCTTCAAGCGCGTCAGCATATTTCACCAAGAGTGGTCTATTCCATACAAACGTCAAACCTGGCGATCTCCTGAAAGAGGGCCAGATAGTCGGAAAAGTGACGGATTTCTGGGGCGAAGAGATTGAGACGATTCGCGCTCCAGCCACAGGACGCGTGCACCTCCAACTGCATAATCCTGCGGTTAATGTTGGCGACGAGGCGATAAGCGTACATTTCTGAACGCTGCTGAGTCTATTCGCCTCTTTTGTTTTTCTTCAATTCGAAGTCGGAGCCGATTCGAGCTTATTTCTTGACAGGAATTTTCTTCTCATAGTCATTGTAATCTCTCGCATTCTTCTCGTGCAGCATCTTTTGCCTTTTAGCGGGCATCTCCTTCTTTGATGAAATTTGCGTCCATATCCGGGTTAGCGTCATTCATTTCAAGTAATCGGCGACAAGGAGTTGTCTGGCTCCGAATAAGTAGGTCGGCAAAAAGTCGTTCAAGATATCGTTAGCTTGATTATTGCTAGGCATGCTCCTGTATTGCAGATTATGCTAGCATCGAAAGTGTTGAGCTACTGCGACGCGCGAAAAGAAAAAAGGAAATTGAGAGAGGGAAGTTAGGACTTTTGATGTGTTAACGGCGGTGCATTGTAGCCTCTCTCAGTCCACGCTTTGTCATGTTCTATGTACTCAAGCACGAAGTATTGCAGAGGCACAGTTTGATGCGTGTTGATTATGTTATGCTGAACGTCGAGTGGCGTGTAGACGAAGGACCCAGGCCGAACCTTTTTCCGCTCGTTTCCAGACTGAACCTCACCTTCGCCGCGCAGGAAGTACATTGTTTCCTCTGGATTCGCATGAAGTCCCAACTCGTTCATCGGCGCGTTGGTCTGGACATCCAGCGCATGCATTCGATACGCACCACTGACCGCATGTTGCTCTTCGGTGATGAGTTGTTGGCCTATCACTGCTGGACGTAGGGTTGTGTACTGAGCGTTGTAAAGGTGAAAAGTTCTGGCCTTCGCCCATCTGAAGTATGGCTTAGGTGCTTTGTAGATGTGTGACACTATCCTAAGTTCCGTTTCACCAGCGTGATTGATTTTGTGCGGAGACTTGTTGCCTGGTACGAATATTGCACTTTCACTGTGAACGTAGGCTCCCTCCATTAAACCGCAGCCACTCACGATGTAATGCTGATACTCTCTATCTTGATCTGGAAAACTGATGGTTGCTCCTTGACCTAGCGTGAAATGCTTCACAACCAGGTTATGATGTGTTGTGTCTTCAGGTCTCAGCAAAACTCTCTCGAAAACTCCTTTGCTGGTTTCCGTAGGTTCAATATCATTGAGGTGCCGAAACATTTTCAACGCCGCACGTCAGGTGTGGCGATTCACGTATTAAACAATTCGAGATGTTGTCTTTCGAAGAAAAGTTATCAGATTGCTGGAAGCCGAACAGGCGTAGGTTCCAGGCCAAACTGGATTGACAAATTCATCCCTCAAGACTGAAAAGAACACTAGTCAATGTTGGCAAGGAACTAGGAAAACTGACAAGCGAAATTCGATTCGATCTTGGGGAATCGGGCTCAACTATCACGACCATGCATATGATTTGGGCGTTAGTCGGAACCCGTGAGCTTCATGAAACCTAGAACGACGGTCATAGGTTGCGGTGACTCCATCGTGTTGCCCGCGCGGTCCAAAAGAGTAATAGGACAACGATCTAAGAATGTGACCGTGGATGAAGGAGACAATGCTGTTTTCAGCTACGTTTCAGTCTTGGATATGACTGCTGAAGACATTCCGCTTCGAAATCCCCGGTTTTTGACGAGCAAAGAGCTTGTCAGACTCGGTACTCACATCAACGCCGTCGGTTCCAATCTGCCTAATCGAAGAGAGCTGAATCCGAGAATTCTATTGAAGTCGAAAATTGTAGTAGATTCAGTTGAACAGTCCACCAAGGATCGGGCGATTTTGTCGATCCTATATCGCCTGGGGCATACAATGCGCAGCAAATCTATGCCAAGTCGGGGAGATAGTTCTGTGAGTCTTGCCGTCAAAGACATAGCACGCCTTGCGTACAGCACAGCTATCAAAAGCAACCGTGGAACGGAAGTTTCCATGGAAGATAAGGAACATGTTTGTGCATTACGGAAAACTTGCCGGTAAATGAATAAGACCATCCATTCCAGGTTTGCAGCGTTTGACAGCGTTGCTTATCCCCCAATGGAGATTAGGATTGTATAGGAATAGCCACGGAGCATCGTCGCGAATTATACGGTAGGCATGTCGATAGATTGCTTGACGACGAGATGGGTCGACGGTTGTCTGCGCTTGATCTACTAGCGTGTCGACATTCTGATTAGTGTAGCCCTGCCACCAGGGTCCTCTGACTGCTGAATGGAGTTTTTCGCGGAGTACTCGGTATGTGCTAAGTGGGCTGGAGTCGAAACAGCAGAGATCGCCCGTCCAGCCTTTATTGCGGACCGTTTGCGCATATGCCTCGCGGTCGGAGAATTCCTTAACTTCCGTCTGGATGCCAATCTCTTGGTACTGTTTAGCCATCTCCCGGGCTAGTCTTGGTGCCTCGTCCGGATGAATAATCGGCACATCTAAGACTATATGAGCGCCACTGAATCCTGCGTCCGATAGAAGCTCTCGAGCTTTTTTCAGGTCGTACGGGTAGGCTGGGGTCAATGGATCGTAACCGAAGTGCAAGGGCGTTAGGGGCCCATTCAACTCATGGGCATCGCCATCTTTGATTGAAGCGATTAGCTCAGGCTTTTTTAACGCGAAGTTCAGAGCTTGTCGAACACGTGTGTCGTTGAACCTTTCCAATAGCAGGTTGAACATGAAGATGACGCAAACACTGCTCTTGTAAGTGATGGCCGAAGCGTTGTGGAGGTTTTCTATCGTTCGCTTTCCGGCAACTGTGATTCCTGAAACAATGTCTGCTCGTCCATCACGCAGTGCCTGAATCCGTTTTGTTTCGTCGGGTTCAACAATCCACTGAACGCGGCCTGCTGCAGGTTTGCCTCTCCAGTAATCCGGAAAGGACTCCATGATCACTTCCCCTTCTCTTCTTGATAAGAGTCTGTAAGGTCCACTGCCCGCGGTTTCGATAGCGTTACTAATCGCATCCATCGACACTATGGGAATTTCTACAAGCAAGTCCAGAAGATCTGCAAACGGCTGCTTGGTGACTATTCTGACTGTTTGGTTGTCCAGCTCTTGGAGTTCCGCGTCGCCCAGGTAACTCTGATAGAGTCCCTGGGTGCCTAAAGCTCCTCCGAGAGAAGGATCCATCGATCGTCGGATGGATCCAAGAACATCTTTCGCTTTAATAACACCGCCATAGTGGACCCTGACTTCATCACGCAATCGGAATACCCATGTCCTCGCGTCGTCAGAAACATGCCAACTTTTCGCCAAGGCAGGAATGTATAGACTCGTTTCATCCCGTTCCACAAGACTCTCGTACATCGCCCGAATTATGCTGCGACGGCTCTTGTCGTCATCGCACACATGTGGGTCACCCAACTCTACCAATGGTTGAAGCACTGTAATTGTTTCTACCAACTTGAATCTCACTCGCTTGATGTTTGGGTTAAAACTTGACGGTTTAAGTATATGGGTGACGTGTGATTATTGCTTAAGGGCAGTGTTCTAATTACGAGAACGTCACTAGTTTGGAGATCCTCCTGTGGTACTCTGGAAAGGAATAATATCCTCTTAGAAGTGGGGAACCAGAGTGGAGAGGTGGGATTTTTTCCAACTGATACGAGCCTCACCAAAGTTTCATCCTCAGTCAGGGAACAAGTCCAGACACCAGCTGATCCGTCAATGTCAGAGAATAGAAACCTCAGACGCGTGGGTAGTTGCCTACGTAAATACAAACTCCAAGATACATAGGCGTTTCAGACTTAGTCCTCATTAGCAAGTCTTCGCACTATTGAAGCTTCTCGCCAAACGTCAGATTCGCAAATGCCGAATTAGACCCCGGATAAACTTTAGGATCCAGCTTATGAGATCAGTGGTCATCATCACAACTAGTCCCCCGCAGGGAAGCACACGACTTCCTGAAGATTCCATCGAACCTCTACTTGGTCGACTTCTTGATTTTTGGGTATTTGAAGCGTAGGCGACAGGCGAAACGGAAGAATCGCAAGGATCTGAGTGAAATAACGTCTCAAGATACCTTCGGGAAACCCCTTCTCCTGAGCGCCACCTAAGAAACGTCAACCCCACGACTTCAATCTTCGCTTGGAAGGGGACAGCCATGAACGAATTCCGTATCAGACAGCTCCACGATGCTGATGTCGCATTTTCTGCCCGATGCGAACCGGAGGGTTTCGTGGTTGCGGAACGGCAAGAAAAGCCCGTTGGTCAGGCCTTCTCAATCAGATATGGCAGATTAGGCTGGATAGGGTATCTGATAGTGGTCAAAGAATATCGCCGTCAAGGAATTGGTTCAGCTCTTATGGAGGAGTGCATAGCGTTTCTTCGAAAATCGAAGGTCGAAACCATACATTTGGAGGCAAATCCTCGAGCAGTCAGTCTCTATCAGAAAATAGGCTTTGAAATACAATACAGGTCAAAGGTTATCGAGGGGATTTGGGCCGACAATCCATCGTTCTGCTTCGTTGCGCGTGAGAAAGAAGAAATGAAGGGCTACGTCATGGTTAGACCGACGAGAACAGGTTTCAGAATTGGGCCGTTCGTCTGTGATCCTTCGTCTACGAGGATTGCTGAGGCTTTGCTTGTCAATGCAACCAACCCTATACCGAAGGGGGTAGGTATCTCGATTTCTGCGCCAGAGATCAACACTGCTTGTCTTGGATTGCTCTTGAAGCATGGTTTCGAACTGGTATCCCCAAATGTGAGAATGTATCTGGGGGAAAGACCACCGTCCGAACCGGCGATGGGAATCTTCGTTCTCGGTGGTTTGGAGAAGGGGTGAATTCTATTCCTATCTGGTTGGATCAAATTACTGAGGCCACGAAGCCTGAACTGGTGTGACTCACCCAAGGCGCATTGCTGGTGAGAGGTTTTCCCTAAAACGAAATGTCTTGCCCAGCTCCTTTGTGGACGGCAAGGTCGTAGATTGTGCGCGCGACCGCGACATCCTCAAGAGCTATGCCGACAGATTTGAATAATGTAATATCAGAATTCGAGTTTCTGCCTGCGATCTTTCCTGTGATTACATCGGCGATTTCGCCAATGATGTTATCTGCTTTGTACAGGCCTTGGTTAATTGGAATGACCAAATCGCCAGCTTCCTGGAGCACCTGTTCTGTCTTATCAGTGAACACTCTAGATTTCAGCAAAACAGTATGGTCGATCTCTTGACGGTTGGGGGCGTTCGATCCAATCGCATTTACGTGAATGCCCTCGCGTAACTTGTCACCGAAAATGAGAGGTTTGACCGTGGTTGTGGCCGTGCAGATCACATCTTTCTCATACAGTTCATCGATTTGATTTGCGGCTCTTGCCTTGACTCCAAGTTCGGACTTTGCTTTTTCCGCTATTGCTTGTCCGCGTAGTACGTCCATATCGAAAATCACAACATCCTTCAGGTTAGATGTGGCAACCATTGCTTCAAGTTGCGAGTACCCTTGAACTCCAGCTCCAAGAATCCCAACTGAGCTAAATCCATGTCTGGCAAGATGTTTTGTTGCAACTGCGGAGGCGGCACCTGTCCTAAGCTGTGTGAGGCGTCCAGCGGAGATAATGGCCAAAAGACTTGCATCCTCGGGACTTAGGAGCAAAACCAGGAAGTATGTAGAATCAATTCTCCGCTTTGCGGGAACACCCAAGAGGACCTTCAGACCGAGTGTATGAAGCTGGGGTAAGGATGCGGCCATAACTCTGACGACCGCAGAATCGGTTGACTTGAAAACTTGTCTCTCAGGCAATAGAAAACGTTTCTTACTCTGCTCCTCAAATGCGGTTTCTACGGAGGAGATGGCAGATTTCATATCTAGCAGCTCACGTACGTCGGACTCGCTCAGAATCAATGGCATTTATTCAATCATCCTTGGTTACGGAATTTGACCAGGCTGGAAAAGCCTCTGAACGGCATTCCACAACCGTCATTTATCAGGACCGCGCTTGGGGTGTTTGTTAATGTTTCGTTACTTTTCCTAGAGGCTTGACAATCGCCGGCGGCTCGCACCAGTCACTAGCGCTCAATTAACAGAATGTTAAGTATCCGAGTTCGCATGCAAATTGTCAACAATCCTACTATCGGCGCAAACTTACGCTACCTGGTGTAATTTCTTCTCGCGCCAAGCATATTGCGACTAATGCTTAAATGAAGTAACACGCATATCTACTTGGGGTTCGGCGCCGTGCTAATTCCGACGAGCGAATATGGGGAACGCGTGGAACGCTGTCAGGATTTCCTGAAACATTCTGGTCTCAAAGCCGTGTTGTGCTATTCAGACCACCGTTTTGCTATGGGTCAAGGGGTGGAAGTCGGACAGCTTATGCGCTACTACGCGGGTTTTCGTTTTCCGCCTGAAGAGATTCATGAAGCACAAGTGCTGTTGCCGTACACGCGTGGCATGGACATTGTAGTAATCCCGGCAGCTGGAGATCCTGCTTTAGTAATGTCTCGGGCTGACGAAGACCTAGTTAAACGGCAGACATGGATTCGAGACGTAAGGTCGAGACAGCGTAGACAGAAGGAGGTCGGACGTGCGAAGGGCTTAGCAGCAATGGTCAGGGAGGTGCTCCATGACCGTAGAATTTTGAATGGGAAAATCGGAGTTGCTGGTGTAGGAGTAACTTGGGAACTGTATGAAGCACTGGTTAAGGCTCTTCCCAAATCGAGTTTCGTTTCCTGCTCGGAGACGGTTGATCGGCTGAGGATGGTCAAGACAGAGAATGAATTGAAGGTTATGCGTAAGGCAGCTGAAATCGCGGAGGTAGGTGTTGAGGCCCTCTTAGGAGCTGGGAAGGAAGGAGTGGCAGAGTACGAAGTCCATCAGGCAGCAGAGAAGGCGATGTTTGAGGCGGGAGGTGACAATCCCTGGACCACAATTGTGAGTGGGCCGCGTGCCCAACTTTTTTCCGCTTTCACTCGTCCTGATTTCACGCAGCGACGATTGAGATCTGGTGATTGGTTGCGGGCGGACATAGGCTCCGAGTATCTCGGGTACCATTCAGATATCCAACCAGATACCATAATTGGGCAACCTCGCCGGGAGCAAATATCATTGCTGGAAACTGAGATCAAGATCCTGCATGCAATGATTGAAGCCACTCGGCCAGGAGTTTCTGAGAGAGATATTGTTCAAGCTGCAGTGAGGGCGTCCGGAGGAAAACTGCGAATGTGGTATATCGGTCACGGCTACGGGGTGGGGATGGATCCACCGTTTCTGACGGACCGGAGTCTTCACAAACTGAGGAAAGACGAAGTCATTCTCAAGCTGAACATGGTTATTTGTTATGAGCCCGCATTACACATACCCGGCGTCGGCACATCCGCATTAGAGGATGAGATACTCGTCACGGAGAATGGTTGCGAAGTCATTACAAATCGTGTTCGAGATGCGGAGCAGTTTTGCTCGAAGTGGAAATCTCTCGGAGCATGAGCTGGAATGGACCCCATACCCATATCTGAATATAGAGACCGATTGAGGAAGTGCCAGGAACTGGCCCATCGGAAGGGATGGGATGCGATCCTCGCCTTCTCTGGGCATCGTTTCTCCATGAGCCAAGGAATCGAGGACGGCCAGAACCTTCGATACCTAGTTGGATTCAATTTCTCCCCAAACGAGATCCAAGAGCGAGATGTCGTAGTACCATACCACGGTAGCGAGAACTTACTCATAATCCCGCATGAAGGAGAATCATCCCTCATAATATCAACAGCTGAGACTGAACGCATAAGAAAACAGACTTGGCTCCATGATGTTCGAACAACAACGGATCAATTCGCAAACGCAAAATATCTGGGCATGTCACACATCGCTCTTGAAATCCTCAACGGAAAGAAGGGCAAGTTAGGAATTGCGGGAGAACATCTACCCATGGATCTGCACCTCGAACTTGCAAGGGCTTTCCCAAGAACCAAGTTGATTGACTGTACTCGTGATTTGGATTCGCATCGTATGGTCAAGGGCGAGAACGAGATTAGGATTATGCGTAAGGCGGCTGAGATTGCTGATGAAGGCGTAGCTGCGTTAATTGAGGCATGCCGTCCTGGTGTTGCAGAGTACGAAGTCCATCAGGCAGCAGAGAAGGCGATGTTTGACGCCGGCGGAGATGGCCCATGGTCAGTAATACTCTCCGGGCCTAGATCTGTGATTCCATATATTAGTCCGGATTTCACGCAAAGGAAGCTTAGGGACGGAGACATGGTTTACGCTGACATCGGAACTGAGCTGATGGGGTACCATTCAGACATCCAACCCGCATACATAGTTGGACGCGGGTCCAAGGATCAAGTGGATCTGGTTCAAACCTCCCTCAACATGATGAAAGCCATGGTCAATGCCACTCACCAGGGAGCGACAGACACTGAGGTTCTCAGAGCGGCTTACAAAATCCTTGAAGGCAACCCGTTTCGCGATCATGTGAGAACATATACTTTCGGCCACGGTTACGGGGTAGGCTTGGACCCGCCAGACCTAACCGGAAGAACGCTAACACTTCCTAGGAACAAGCAGACGAAACTTAAGCAGAATATGGTACTATGTTTCGAACCAGGTATCTTCGTCCCGGGAGTCGGGGGCGCAGCAATTGAGGATGAAGTTGTGGTTACAGCTAATGGTTGCGAAGTAATCTCCAGATGCGCAGAGCGCGCTGAGAGTCTTATTGACCAACAGCGTTCCCTCGGGTGATTTGTACCTTGGACTGCAACAATTGCACGCCTTGGGTCTTGCAAATCGTGATTGTTCGGAGTGATTAGTTAATGGAAGGTATTCCCGCATCAGAATATCAGCAACGAGTAAGCAACTGCCAGAAGTTCGCCCGTCGCCAGGGATTTGACGCGGTCCTGGCTTATTCGGGAAGTCGCTACTCAATGGGCCAGGGCGTTGAATCGGGCCAACACATTCGGTATTTCGTGGGGTTCAATTTTCCCCCTCATCTGATCCAAGAAGAGGACGTAGTGGTTCCCTACATGCTTGGCGACAGTCTAGTTGTCATTCCGCAGGAAGGGAACCCCTCACTGCTTCTATCGAGACAGGACCCCAAGAGTGAGCGAGCGAAAAATCAAGTGTGGTTAAGAGACGTACGTTCGATTTCAGATGAGTTTTCTGATCAATTCAGCGGAGCGATAAACCGAGGTCTTGCTGAACTAACGAAAGCGGTACTTGATGGAAAACGAAAAGCTAGGATAGGTATTGCGGGCACTCACTTCTCACTCCAACTACAAGTTGAGCTTAGCAAAGTTCTTCACAAAACCAAATTCGTTGAATGTGGCAACGAGCTGGACCAGCTCCGCGCTGTCAAGAGTCCCAACGAGCTGCGAATTATGAGGAAAGCGGCGGATATAGCTGACGAAGGAGTGAGGGCGATGATCGAAACCAGTAGACCCGGCGTCGCAGAATACGAGGTGCATATGGCGGTCGAAAAAGCCATGTTCGACGCGGGTGGCGATAACCCATGGAGCGTCATACAATCCGGACCTCGCGCAACAATATCCTACATGAGCCCGGATTATACCCAACGCAAACTCAGAGAAGGGGACATGATCTACGCAGACATTGGGTCGGAACTGATGGGCTACCATTCCGACATTCAACCAGCATACATTGTCGGAAAAGGCAACACCGAGCAACTCAGCATAATCGAGGATTCGCTGAACATGCTGAAAGCAATGTTCGAAGCAGCACGACCAGGCGCAACCGATACAGACGTTGTGAAGAGGGCTTATGCAGTGATTAACGGTAGTCCGTTCCGAGACTATGTGAGAAAGTGGACTCTTGGACATGGGTATGGAGTTGGATCAGATCCGCCAGACATGACTAGTGCAACTTTGAATCTGCCGAAGAGCAAGCAAATGAAACTTCAAGAAAACATGGTGCTATGCCTGGAACCGGGCATATTTGTCCCAGGAGTCGGAGGCGCAGCAGTGGAAGACGAAGTCATAATCACTGCAAACGGATGCAAAGTCTTAACAAACTGCGCCAGGCGAGCGGGAGAACTCTTGAATGAACAGCGCTCTGCCTAACTATATTTGTACAAGTCGAAGCGAGCTGAGAGGGACGCGAAGGTGTAAGCAAACGGGTAGCTAGCTATGGAGAGGAAAATCCAGGCAACAAGTGAACCGGGCCCCGCGATTTTGGCTGCAAGGCCCGGAAGGACTAGAACGCCAGAACCGAGAACCGAGCTTACGTACAATGCGACTGCGTAGCGGAGCGTGATCGCCTT
>Ga0187881_10000253_pt1 | contig 66600 bp, 49 predicted proteins | sample June2016WEW_19_1_2_FD_133017 | JGI IMG/M metagenome (GOLD analysis project Ga0187881, IMG submission 133017) | Peatland microbial communities from SPRUCE experiment site at the Marcell Experimental Forest, Minnesota, USA - June2016WEW_19_100 | ecosystem: Environmental > Terrestrial > Soil >... | reverse complement strand
GTACCGTCATAACAATTACCGGCAGCGGCTTTGCGATTAATACTGCTGGCAGGGTCTGGTTTGATACCAATCGTGATGGTGTCATGGACCCTGGCGAGCCTCAGGTGGCGGTGACGACCACGGCCGCCGGTGCTATCCCCGCTGGAATCACTCTGACAGTCCCAGGAGTGATACCAGCTATTTACTCGGTACGGGCTGACATACCTTCGGGTGGGTCTGTTGAAGCCTCGACAAATTTTACTGTATCGACTCCGAGTCTCACCTTGAGCCCCAATACGGGGGTGGCAGGTACAGTGATCTCCGTTACCGGCAGTAATTTCGCCCTGAATACTGTTGGTGTGGTCGGTTTTGACAGCAATGGTAATGGTGTCATAGACCCTGGCGAGCCTCAGGTGGCGGTGACAACCACGGCTGCCGGCGCTATCCCCGGCGGGATCTTCCTGACTGTGCCGGCAGTGGCAGCCGGAGCTTACCAGGTGCTGGCCGACATACCTTCGGGTGGGTCTGTTGAAGCCTCGGCAAGCTTCACCATACCTTCGCCCAGTGTAACCTTAAGTCCCAACTCGGGCGTACCAGGTGCTGTCATAACAATTACCGGCAGCAGCTTTGCGCCGAATACTGCCGGTGTGGTCGGTTTTGACAGCAATGGTAATGGCGCCATAGACCCTGGTGAGCCCCAGGTGGCGGTGACGACCACGGCTGCCGGCGCTATCCCCGCTGGAATCACGCTGACAGTACCCGCGGTGGCACCTGGCACCTATGGGGTGCGGGCTGATATACCTTCGGGCGGGCCTGTTGAAGCTGTGGCAAGCTTCACCGTATCTTCGCCCAGTATAACCTTAACTCCCAACTCTGGGGTCCCCGGCACCGTAATAACAATTACCGGCAGCGGCTTTGCGATAAATACTGCTGGTGTGGTCGGTTTTGACAGCAATGGTAATGGCGCCATAGACCCTGGTGAGCCTCAGGTGGCGGTGACGACCACGGCTGCCGGTGCGATCCCCGCTGGAATCAACTTGATTGTGCCGGCGGTGGCAGCCGGTAGCTATGGGGTGCGGGCTGACATACCTTCGGGTGGGTCGGTTGAAGCTTCGGCAAGCTTCACCGTATCTTCGCCCAGTATTACCTTAAGTCCCAACTCGGGCGTACCCGGCAAGGTCATTACAATTACCGGCAGCAGCTTTGCGCTAAATACTGTTGGTGTGGTCGGTTTTGACAGCAATGGCAACGGCGCCATAGACCCTGGCGAACCTCAGGTGGCGGTGACGACCACGGCTGCCGGCGCTATCCCCGCTGGAATCATCTTGACTGTGCCGGCGGTGGCAGCCGGAGTTTACCAGGTGCTGGCTGACATACCTTCGGGTGGGTCTGTTGAAGCCTCGGCAAACTTTACTGTAAGCGCCAGAAGCATAACATTGAGTCCCGCCTCGGGAACATCAGGGACTGCAATAACAATTTCCGGCAGCGGCTTTGCGCTAAATACTGTTGGTGTGGTCGGTTTTGACAGCAATGGCAACGGCGCCATAGACCCTGGTGAGCCTCAGGTGGCGGTGACGACCACGGCTGCCGGCGCTATCCCCGCTGGCATCACTCTGACAGTCCCAACGGTAGCCGCCGGAGTTTACCAGGTGCTGGCTGACATACCTTCGGGTGGGTCTGTTGAAGCCTCGGCAAACTTTACTGTATCGACTCCGAGTCTCACCTTGAGCCCCAATACGGGGGTGGCGGGCACAGTGATCTCCGTTACCGGCAGTAATTTCGCCCTGAATACTGCTGGTGTGGTCTGGTTTGACAGCAATGGCAATGGTGCTATAGATCCTGGTGAGCCTCAGGTGGCGGTGACGACCACGGCGGCCGGCGCTATCCCCGCTGGCATCACTCTGACAGTCCCAGGAGTGACACCAGCTGTTTACTCGGTACGGGCTGACATACCTTCGGGTGGGTCTGTTGAAGCCTCGGCAAACTTTACTGTATCGACTCCGAGTCTCTCCTTGACCCCCAATACGGGGGTGACAGGCACAGTGATCTCCGTTACCGGCAATAATTTCGCCCTGAATACTGCCGGTGTGGTCTGGTTTGACAGCAATGGTAATGGTGCCAGAGACCCTGGCGAGCCTCAGGTGGCGGTGACGACCACGGCGGCCGGCGCTATCCCCGCTGGCATCACTCTGACAGTCCCAACGGTCGCCGCCGGAGCTTACCAGGTGCTGGCTGACATACCTTCGGGTGGGTCTGTCGAAGCCTCGGCAAGCTTCACCATACCTTCGCCCAGTATAGTCTTAAGTCCCACCTCGGGAACATCAGGGACCCTAATAACAATTACCGGCAGCGGCTTTACGCCGAATACTGCCGGTAAGGTCGGTTTTGACAGCAATGGCAATGGTGCCATAGACCCTAGCGAGCCTCAGGTGGCGGTGACGACCACGGCTGCCGGCGCTATCCCCGCTGGCATCACTCTGACAGTCCCAGGAGTAACACCAGCGATTTACTCGGTACGGGCTGACATACCTCTGGGTGGGCCTGTTGAAGCCTCGGCAAACTTTACTGTATCTTCACCCAGTGTAACCTTGAACCCCATCTTGGGGGTACCCGGCACCGTAATAACAATTACCGGCAGCGGCTTTACGCCGAATACTGCCGGTAAGGTCTGGTTTGATACCAATCGTGATGGTGTCATCGACCCTAGTGAGCCCCAGGTGGCGGTGACGACCACCGTTGCCGGTGCTATCCCCGCTGGAATCACTCTGACAGTCCCAGGAGTGACACCAGCGATTTACTCGGTACGGGCTGACATACCTTTGGGGGGGTCTGTTGAAGCCTCGACAAACTTTACTGTATCGACTCCGAGTCTCACCTTGACCCCCAATACGGCGGCGGCAGGTACAATGGTCTCCGTTACTGGCAGCAATTTCGCCCTGAATACTGCTGGTGTGGTCGGTTTTGACAGCAATGGCAACGGCGCCATAGACCCTGGCGAGCCCCAGGTGGCGGTGACGACCACGGCTGCCGGTGCTATCCCTGGCGGGGTCTTCCTGACTGTGCCGTCGGCGGCGCCCGGAGCTTACCAGGTGCTGGCTGACATACCTTCGGGTGGGTCTGTTGATGCCGTGGCAAGCCTCACTATACCTTCGCCCAGTGTAACCTTAACTCCCAACTCGGGCGTACCTGGCCGGATCATAACAATTACCGGCAGCGGCTTTGCGCCGAATGCTGCTGGTATGGTCGGTTTTGACAGCAATGGTAATGGCGTCATAGACCCTGGCGAGCCTCAGATGGCGGTGACGACCACGGTTGCCGGTGCTATCCCCACTGGAATCATCTTGACTGTGCCGGCGGTGGCAGCCGGAGTTTACCAGGTGCTGGCTGACATACCTTCGGGTGGGTCTATTGATGCTGTGGTAAGCTTCACCGTACCTTCGCCCAGTGTAACCTTAACTCCCAACTCGGGGGTATCCGGTACCGCAATAACAATTACCGGCAGCGGCTTTGCGATAAATACTGCTGGTGTGATCGGTTTTGACAGCAATGGTAATGGCGCCATAGACCCTGGTGAGCCTCAGGTGGCGGTGACGACCACGACTGCCGGTGCAATCCCCTCTGGAATCATCTTGACTGTGCCAGCGGTGGCACCTGGCACCTATGGGGTGCTGGCTGACATACCTTCGGGTGGGTCGGTTGAAGCTGTGGCAAGCTTCACCATACCTTCGGCCAGTGTAACCTTAACTCCCAACTCGGGCGTACCCGGCAAGGTCATTACAATTACCGGCAGCGGCTTTAAGCCAAATACTGCAGGTGTGGTCTGGTTTGACAGCAATAGCAATGGTGCCATAGACCCTGGCGAGCCTCAGGTGTCAATGACGACCGCGGCTGACGGTACTATCCCCGCCGGAATCATCTTGACTGTGCCAGCGGTGGCAGCCGGAGCTTACCACGTGTTGGCTGACATACCTTCGGGTGGGTCTGTTGAAGCCTCGGCAAACTTTACTGTATCGACTCCGAGTCTCACCTTGAGCCCCATAACGGCGGTGGCAGGTACAGTAATCTCAGTTACCGGCAGCAATTTCGCCCTGAATACTGCTGGTGTGGTCTGGTTTGACAGTAATGGCAATGGTGCCATAGACCCTGGTGAGCCTCAGGTGGCGGTGACGACCACGGCTGCTGGCGCTATCCCCGCTGGAATCACTCTGACAGTCCCAACGGTGGCAGCCGGAGGTTACCAAGTGCTGGCTGACATACCTTCGGGTGGGTCTGTTGAAGCCTCGGCAAGCTTCACCGTATCTTCGCCCGGTGTAACCTTAAGTCCCAACTCGGGCGTACCCGGTACCGCAATAACAATTACCGGCAGCGGCTTTAGGCCGAATACTGCCGGTGTGGTCGGTTTTGACAGCAATGGCAACGGCGCCATAGACCCTGGTGAGCCTCAGGTGGCGGTGACGACCACGGCTGCCGGTGCTATCCCCGCTGGAATCACGCTGACAGTACCAGCGGTGGCACCTGGCACCTATGGGGTGCGGGCTGACATACCTTCGGGTGGGTCGATTGAAGCCTCGGCAAGCTTCACCGTATCTTCGCCCAGTGTAACCTTAAGTCCCTCCACGGGGGGACCCGGTACCGCAATAACAATTACCGGCAGCGGCTTTGCGCCGAATACTGCCGGTGTGGTCGGCTTTGACAGCAACGGTAATGGCGCCATAGACCCTGGCGAGCCTCAGGTGGCGGTGACGACCACAGCTGCCGGTGCTATCCCCGCCGGAATCATCTTGACCGTGCCAGCGGTGGCACCTGGCACCTATGGGGTGCGGGCTGACATACCTTCGGGTGGGTCGGTTGAAGCTTCGGCAAGCTTCACCGTACCTTCGCCCAGTATAGCCTTAAGTCCCACGTCAGGCGTAGCCGGTGCCGCAATAACAATTACCGGCAGCGGCTTTGCGCCGAATACTGCCGGTGTGGTCGGTTTCGACAGCAATGGGAATGGCGCCATAGACCCTGGCGAGCCTCAGGTGGCGGTGACGACCGCGGCTGACGGTACCATCCCTGTTGGAATCATCTTGACTGTGCCAGCGGTGGCCCCCGGCACCTATGGGGTACTGGCTGACATGCCTCTGGGCGTGCCTGTTGAAGCTGTGGCAAGCTTCACGGTCCTCGTCAGAGGCATAACATTGAGTCCCGCCTCGGGAACATCAGGGACGGCAATAACAGTTACCGGCAGCGGCTTTGCGCCGAATACTGCCGGTGCCGTCGGTTTTGACAGCAATGGCAATGGTGCCCTCGACTCTGGTGAGCCTCGGGTGCTGGTGACGACCACGGCTGCCGGTGCGATCCCCGCTGGAATCACTCTGACAGTACCAGCGGTGGCAGCAGGAGTTTACCAGGTGCTGGCTGACATACCTCTGGGCGTGCCCATTGAAGCTTCAGCAGGCTTTAGCGTGACGGCGGCGGTGGGAGCTCCGATCTTCGTATCAGCAGCGACCGACGTGGCAGGAACGGTCATCACCATCACCTTCAACAAGGCGATGGCGCCACCCGCCGGCGAGCAAGGTGAGTTCAGCTTCAAGATTGGTGGAACGGTACGGGCATTCTCGACGGCGGCGCTGGATGGGCAAGATGCCAAGACGATCGACCTGACGGTTGACGGCGCGGCTATTGCGCATGGTGATGTTGTGAAGGTCAGCTACACGAAAGGCACCGTCGGTGCCGCAGACGGCGGAGTGCTGGAGAGCTTCACGGACCAGGCGGTAACCAACAACGTGGATAATCCGCCCAAGATCACGATCGTCTCTCCCTCACACGGCGAGTCCGTCTTTGGCCTGACGACTATACTCGCAAATGCATCGGACGACGTCCGGGTTGCCGAAGTGGATTTCTTCATCGACGGCGTGAAACTCGGCGAAGTCGCGGGGGATACGGCGTCCCAGGGGGCGAAACCACCTGGCCAGTCGGCTCCGGCCCCCAAAGATATCCTTCCCGGCCCCCCCGTGGCCAAAACGATGGGGGCAGAAAAAATCGAAAGCGGTCAGAATTCTTCGGCCGCAACGGCTTCCACCGCCGGATCGATAGCGGTGTTCATCGACGGCCACCGCTTGAGGAAGCTGGACAGTCGGGGTCTTCCGTCAAGAGTGATGGATGATGACCCCGAGGTGGCATTCGTCCAGTCCGGGCCCGGCGACGGCCTCGTCGTCCTCTTCCGGACCCCCCAGCTCTGTGATGACGGATCAGCGTATCTCCTAGCCCTGATTGACCCCAGTGATGGATCCCGGACCGGACTCCACGTGGGGCCAGGCTCCCTCGAACACGATTACAAGTTCAGCCCCGCCGTCCAGGCCGACGGAGAGGGCCGGTTGTACGGCATCGTTCGGAACGGTGCCTTCGTCTCGCTCTGCAGGCTCGGCGACAGCGGCCCGGCGCAGGAAATCTACAGCGATGCGGCCAATATAGAGGAATGGCTCGTCAGGCGCGACGGAACGGTTCTCCTAGCCGGTAAGTCCTCCGGTTCGGGCGAGCAATGGCTCCGGAGCGTCTCTTCGAACGGCGCGGTATACGAGCCGGCCTCCCGGCCCGTGAAAACCGACTGGTTCCTCGAGATGGCGGACGGGACGGTCCTCGCCAGCATGGCCGACAAGACGCAGGGCGTCTATGCCGGGGTATATCAGATTCCCGGCGACTCGGGTTTTCTTGACGAAAACGAGGCCCAGCATCCGCTCATCGGCAAGGCCGATCCACGCTACGCCCCGCTGTTCGCACCCGGGGACGGAAAACGTCCATCCTGGGTGCCGGGTCTCGAATGGACGGCTCTCGGCTCTTCGGCCGGGAGCGCTGCGGCCGGCGCAGTCCGCGGCCCGGATGGGACCGACATCATTCTCGAACTCCGTCCCGTTGCTCAGCAGATCCAGGTTCCCAATCTCGACCGCGTGGACCGGCTTACGATCACGGGCGGCATCCTTTGCCTGGCCGGCAGATCGGGAATCGACAACCGTATTGTCATTTACGATCTCGCAACCGGAGTCGCATCGATCGCGGACCTCGGCGGCACGAGGATCGAGGATTTCGTTGTTCTGGATAACGGGACGATCCAGGCCGTGGGGTATTCGTCGGCGAGGCAGGCCTACGTCGCGGGACTCGTTGAGGGGATGGGAACCCGCAACGGATCGACTATCACCGCTACCGGTATATCATGGAGGGAAACGGCCGTCCTGGCTGCCGAGCCGCGGGGACTGTCCCTATCCCGGACCACGAAAGATCCCGGGGCGGCCCCCGTGTCGCCCGCCGCAGGGCTGGGACCGAACGCCGTCCCCAGAACCGACCAGGGCATGGGAGATAACTACACCTTCAATTGGGACACGACGCTCTGGCCAAACGGAACCCACCAGATCAAGGCTGTGGCCACGGATTCCTCCGGCCAGACGGCCTCCGATGAAACCCCCGTCATCGTTACGAACGTCCTCCTGTCCCTCCAGGCCGCAAGGGTCGAAGTCCGTGCCTGGGCGACTCTCCGGTACATGGGGAGCCTGTCGGTGACAGTGGCGAACCCGGGTCCGATCCAGGTGTCGGGGTTCTTAGTCCTGAGGAAGACCGGGAACGGAAACTTCCAGGTCGTGGCCGAGATCCCGGCGTCCGGGCCGGCCTTATCGGCATTTGCCTACCAGGATAAATGGCTGGTAAACTCGGCCGTCTACACCTATAGAATCGAGGCCGTGAACGCCGCCGGAAACGTCGTCGGTCGGTCGGCCGACATAACGATCTGAGGAACCGTGATAGAAGTGAGGTGCCAGATGATACGACACATAAGGACGGTGATTCTCCTCGCGGGGATCTTCATAGGCTTGTCCCTCTCCGCTTTACCTGCGGCCGGAGATTCGCCGACAGCAACAGTTCCCTCCGGCCACTGGACCGTTCTTGCGCGGACCGCCCTGCTCTTTCCGGCGGATGCCGAATACCGGAATATCTACGGCGAACGGAGACCCTATTTTGAACTCAAGGTCGGAGCGGACATCTATCGGAACCTGTATCTCTGGGGAGCCTGGGGCTTCTTCAGCGGAACGGGGACGATTCCGCTCGTCGACGAGAAAGCTGAATCGTTCCAGAACATTCTTTCTTTCGGCGCGGGATTCCGCCTCAGGATCACGCCTCGCCTGGGAGCGCGGGCGGAGGTCGGGTTCTCGAGGATCGGTTACAAGGAAAAGGCGATGGGCCTGGAAGTGTCGGGATCCGGCATAGGACCCCGCGCGGGCGTTTCCGGCTTCTATAGCTTCTCCAGGACGGCCTTTGCGGAGGTCGGCCTGGACTGGACCCACGCTTCCTCGACAACGCCGGACGGACTTCAACTCCGACTCGGCGGTTGGATTCTCGGAGCTGGCCTCGGACTGCGCTTCTAGGAGAGAGTCCCGGTTCCTTATTTTTCGATAAAAGTGAGCCTCGCCTAAAAACTGATCCAGCCAGCTTGTCGAACGCGCGCCTCTCTGCGGGACAGCCGTCGAACTCCGGGCGGGAGACGAAACGTATCAGCGGGTCACGGACGAAAAGGGGCGCTTCCTCTTCGAAGGGCTGAGGCCGGGAAAATACACCCTCAAGCTCTTCGATGATAACCTCCCCGAATTCCACATCTTAGAGCAGGACACGTTTGAGTTTGATCTCCAGCCCCTCCTCAGGCCGATCCAGATCATCGACCAGGGCGAAGTGAAAATAAAAAAGAAGAAAGACGCCGATAAATAAAGAAGCGGCTGCTCCCTTCCACGTCCCCTTTCCGGCCTAACGCGGGGTTTAAAAGAATCCGGACCAATCCCGTTGCCGCGTGGGCGTCCCGGATGGTAGAATATGCCTTGCCGGGAAACGTTTTTCCCCGGCGACGCGTATAATCCAATAGACACTGCATGATGCTGGATCCAGCGGGAAAGATGATAATTCTTGTCCGTCTGACGACAAAATTCTCTCTAGGGAAAGATTATTCATGATCAAGCCCGGTGACCTCCTCCTCCACTACCAACTCCTGGAGCAGTTAGGTCAGGGCGGCGGGGGGGTCGTCTGGCGGGCCCTCGACACGCACCTCAACCGTGAGGTTGCCCTCAAGCTCCTGGCCGACTGGATCGCCTCCTCCCCGGAAGGCCTGTCCCGGCTCGAACACGAGGCGCGGGCCTTGGCCGCCCTCAACCACCCCAACATCGTCACTGTCTATGCCGTCGAAGAGTCGGAGAACCAGCGTTTTTTGGTCATGGAACTGGTCCGCGGACGCACCCTCGACGCCATAATCCCCGACAAGGGGCTCCCCCTCGAACGCTTTCTGGACCTGGCCGTGCCGATGGCCGACGCCCTCGCCGCCGCGCATGAGCGGGGGGTTATCCACCGGGACCTCAAGCCTCGGAACGTCATCGTCACGGCTGACGGGCGCCCCAAAATCCTCGATTTCGGCATCGCGAAAGTCCAAGTCCCCGTCCCCCGCCCCCTGGGAGGCGACACCATGACCATCGCCGGGCCCGGCCTCGTCGAGGGCACGCTTCCCTACATGTCGCCCGAACAGGCCCAGGGCCGGCCCGTGGACCGGAGCTCGGACGTCTTCTCCTTCGGGGTTGTGCTCTACGAGATGGCTACGGGCGGCCGACCATTCGGCGGCGACACGACGACCGAGCTCTTGGCTTCCATCCTCAAGGACGAGCCGGAGCTCCCCTCGGCCCGCCGTCCGGAGCTCCCGCCCGAGCTCGACCGGATCCTCGAGCGCTGCCTTGCCAAGCGCCCGAGTGACCGGTTCGCCGCCACCCTGGAGCTCCGTAAAGAGCTCGAGAGCCTCCGGATGCTCGACGAGACGACGGCCCGAGCCGAGGACGCCTCGGTGGCCGTCCTGCCCTTCGTCGACCTCAGCCAGGAGAAGGACCAGGAGTATTTCTGCGAGGGAATCGCCGCGGAGATCATCGGCGCGCTGGCCCGGGTCGCGGGGATCAGGCTGGTTTCGCGGACGTCCTCCTTCCGGTTCCATGGCACGGCCCTCGACAGCCGGGAGATCGCCCGCCGCCTCAGGGTCCGGGCCCTGCTCGAGGGCAGCGTGCGCAAGGCCGGCAACCGCCTGAGGGTCACCGCGGAGCTCGTGGACGGAGCTTCCGGCTTCGCCTTGTGGTCCGAGACGTTCGACAGGAAGCTCGCCGACGTCTTCGCCATCCAGGAGGAGATCGCCCGCAGCATCGCTGACGCGCTCAAGGTCAGCCTCAGCCGGAGCGAGCACGAGGCGCTCGGCCAGCCCTCGACCTCCGACGTCCAGGCCTATGACCAATATCTCAGAGGACGGAAATATTACTATCAATACCGGCGGCGGGGGGTGGGACTGGCGCTCGAGATGTTCCAGCGGGCCATCGAGATCGACCCGGCCTACGCCAGGGCCTGGGCCGGAGTCGCCGATTGCTACTGTTTCTTTTATCTTTATGTGGCCCGCATCCCCGCAAATATCCAAAGGGCCGAGGCGGCCAGCCGGAAGGCGCTCGAACTGGACCCGGAGCTGGCCGAAGCCCAGGCGTCCTGGGGCGTGGCCCTGTCCGTCGCTGGCCGCAACGACGAGGCCGTCGCGGCCTTCGAGAAGGCGATCCGGCTTGACCCCGGGCTGTTCGAGGCCCGGTACTTCTACGCCCGGCACTCCTTCGCCAGCGGAGACTCCCCCAAGGCGGCCCTCCTGTACGAAGAGGCCGAGGCGCTCCGTCCCGAAGACTACCAGTCCCCGACCCTCGTCGCCCAGATCTACGACGACCTCGGCCGGACGGAGATGGCCACCGCCGCCCGCCGCCGCGGCCTCCGGAAGGCCGAGGAAATCCTACGGCTCCACCCGGACGATACGAGGGCCCGCTACATGGGAGCCAACGCCCTCCTGATCCTCGGCGACCGGGAGAAGGGCCTGGAATGGGCCCGGGCGGCGATCGCCCGCGAGCCCGACGAACCCATGGTCCTCTATAACGTCGGCTGCATCTTCTCGTTGGCCGGAGAGATCGAGAAGGCCATCAACGTCCTGGAGAGGGCCGTGGAGCGGGGACTCACCCAGCGCGGCTGGTTCGAGCACGACAGCAACCTGGACCCTCTGCGCGACAACCCCAGGTTCCAGGCGTTGCTGAAACGGTTGTGACGATGGGCTGTCCGATGAAGAAAACACTCCAATTCGCTGCCCTCTTTCTGGCCCTGGCTCTCGCGGCCGCGGGCCCGTCTTTTCCCCGCCAGCAAAAAAAGAAAGCCGATGACATCCGGGTCGACGTCACGGTCAGCGCCATCACCATCGCCGTCACGGTCCAGACGGGCGGGGGCAAGTACATCAACGACCTGACGGACAAGGACTTCACGATCTACGAGAACAACGAGAAGCGGCCCATCACGTACTTCAAGCACGATTTCGACGCCCCGCTGAGCCTGACGGTCCTCCTGGACGTGAGCGGAAGCATGGCCGTCCTCAACAAGCTCGAGGAAGCCAAGGCCGGCCTCCGGAGCCTGGTCAACTTCGTCCTCAGCCCCCGAGACGAGGTCTCCCTGCTGATCTTCGCCGACGGCCAGGTGGAGGTCGCCGCCCCGTTCTCGACGGATCGGGCCGAGTTCCTCAAGACGCTGGAGGCGACGAAAGCCTACGGGCAGACCGCCCTCAACGACGCCGTGGCCGTGTCCCCCGAGTTCGCCAACCGGGGGCACAACGAAAAGCGGGCCCTCCTCCTGATCACGGACGGGGTCGAGAACGACAGCCGCGTCACCCCGGACGAGGCCGTGGAGATCGCCCGCCGGGTTGACGTGCCCATCTACACGATCGGCTACAAGATCCCCCTGGACGAGCAGCTCCTCAAGGCCCTTAAGCGGGCCAAGACCCTGACCTCCGCGGGGATCGTCGAGACCCTCGACCGGTTCTCCCGGGCGACCGGGGGGAAGGCCGTTTTCGTCAATCGGCCCGAGGAGATGTACGGGGCCCTGCGGGAGCTCAAGAAGGAGCAGAGCCACCAGTACCTCATCGGGTACACTTCCTATAAGGAGCCGAGCGGAGACTACCGGAGGATCAGGGTGGTCACGGCGAACCCAAGGTACAAGGTCCGGACCCGGGAGGGTTACTGAACAAGCGCGGCCCCCCCTCCCCCCAGGAGACCCTCCAAACGGCGCGGGGTTGAAAATCCAAGGAAAAAGGATTAAGATAGTGTCAAGTGCCCCGGGCCGGGCGTTCATGGGGAGCGTCCGTGGGCCGAGATCCCGCCCTTCCCGGACACTAAGGGAGGTTAAAATGAACAGAAACCGGATCGCTCTCTATCTTGGGTTGGTGGTCTTCATCGCCCTGGTGATCGGGCCTGGCTGCGCCACGAAGAAATACGTCCAGGGGGAGATGACGACGATCGACAAGAAGGTCGAGAACGTCGCCACCGAGGTTGAGGCCAACCAGAAACGGATCAAGGAGCACGACGAGAAGCTGGCCACGATCGGAGAGGTCATCGCCAAGCATGATTCCCAGTTCCAGGCCGTGGACGGGAAGATCGACGACGTCAAGAAGATGATCCGCGGTAACCTCATCTACAAGGAAACCCTCCGGAGCAGCGACGCCAAGTTCGGCTTCGATAGCTTCGAGCTCAGCGCCGACGCCAAGGCCGCCCTGGACAGGTTCGTCCAGCAGCTCATCGCCATGAACAGAGGCCTTTACCTGGAGATCCAGGGGCATACCGACAACACGGGCTCGGACAGCGTCAACGTTCCCCTTGGCCAGAAGCGGGCCGAGGAGGTGATGCTCTACCTCTACAAGCAGTACCACATCCCGCTCTACAGGATGCAGGTCATCAGCCTGGGGAGCTCCGTGCCCGTCGCCGACAACGCCACGCGCGAGGGCCGGGCCCAGAACAGGCGCGTCGAGATCCTGGTCTACGAATAAGCGGGATCCCTGCGGGAACGGGGACTACCGCACCGTGACCGCGGCGCTGTCCCCTTCCCTGTCCCCGGCGTCGACGGCAGCGATCTTATAAGTATACGTCTGGCTGCCGTTGACGTTCCGATGGAGGTAGGTGTAGGGGCCTAAGTTTTTGTCCCTTGTGACCTCGGCCAGGAGCTGCTTCTGCCCGCCGCTGACGAGATAGACCCTGAACTTGGAGTCGGTTGCGTTCCGGGGATCATCCTTCCAGGTCAGGACGTTGATGTACTCCTTCAAAAGAGCACTCCGGTTGAGGACCTTCTGGCCGGTCACGTTCACGGGGGCGTAGTAATTTTCCACTGTCACGGAAACGCTCGCCGTGGCGGTCTGCAGGACCTGGTCATAGGCCACGACACTCAGGGTATGCGTTCCGTTATAGAGCGTCTTCGTGTCCAGCGTGAATGAATAAGGGGCCGACGCGAGCGTCCCCAGGAGGACGCCGTCGGCGAAGAACTCCACGCGTTGGATCCCGACGTCATCGCTGGCCGTCGCATCGATCTCAACGGTTCCGTAGATCGTCTGGCCGTCCGTGAGGTTGGTGATGGCGCAGGTCGGCGGCAGGTCGCCGGCGAACACGTCCAGGCTTATCGGCGACGTCGCCCCGACGATGTCCGTGATCCCCATGGCCGTCGGAGTGCCGTCGTAGCGGTCCGTGTTGGGAGTCCCCGTGGGGCCAAAGCTCATGCCTGCCTGGTAGTAGTCCCCGGCGTCGGCCGGCGATCCGTACTTCTCGATCTCCTCGAGACCGTCGGCCTCCATGAGCTTCAACAGCTTGTGGGCCGTGTAAGAATTATCATAGAGATAGTCCCACCCGGAGCCATTGAGCCGGGCGTCGACGTGCCAGACGAGGAGGCCGTCGGACGCCGTGAAGAGCCCGGTGTCGTTCCCGACCCGCTGCCGGTTCTGGACCATGAAATACTCGTCGAAGATCTTCCCCGGGACGGCGCCCGGAATGAAGAGAAGGGCGTCGCCATAGAGTCCCGAGGCCCGGAGCGTTACTGACTGGGGGCCCGACGGGGCGACCGTTGGGCTGATCCAGTCCAGCATGAACTTGCTGAAGCAGTTGTGGTCGCCCACCGTGCCGTCCATGATATCGAGCCCGCCCACGCCGCCCCCGGGGCCGACGCTGTCGTCATAATCGTAATAATCGGGAACGCCGAGGGCGTGGCCTGTCTCGTGGATGATGGTCTGGGGGCTGAAATTCCCGGCTGGGTAGCCGTAAAGCTCCCATTGCCAGGAATACTGGGAGAGCCTTTTGCCGTCCAGCCGGAAGCTCGAATCGGAGAACCCCGTGTAATACCCCCACCAGAACGAGGCCCATTCTCCGTGCGGCCCCGTCCAGAAGACACAGAAGTAATCGATCGCCCCGTCGCCGTTGTTGTCGTACTGGGAAAAGTCGTGGCCCTGCTGGTCGTAGTAGCTCAGGGCCTCTTTGATCACCGCCTCGCGCCCCGCGTCGGTCTGCGTGACCGTGCTGCGGGCATAGGGGGTGGTGTACCAGCCCAGGACATTGCCCTGGATCTCGAGCTGATCATAAGAGGACCGGCGGTAGTAATTTCTCAGGCTGTCGAAGGGCGCCCCCCCCTGCCCGTCGCCGAAGAGCCGGGACGCGATCGTGTCCGCCGGAGTCACGGGAGGATCATCGCTGAAGGCGATGAGGAGGGCCAGGACCTTGACCGTTCCCTTCGTGGGCAGCCCGACCCAGGCCGGCGGAGGCAACGCGATGCGCTCAACCGCCCGCGGCGATACTCCGCTCGCCGAACGCCCTGAGACGGCCTTGGGCACGATCTTCTCCCTCAGCCGGGAGACCAAGCGCGGGGCGAGCCGGTGATTGCCGAAGGACTTGGCCTGGGCGACTCGGGCGGCCAGCGTGCCGTCCTTCCTGTAGCGCTCGACCTGTTCCCGGGTTGGGGGCTCAAGGGCCATAGCAAGCGAAACACCGGCGATGAGGACGGCCGCGGCGATCCGGGCCGGCGTGGAGGTCATTTTCCCCGCGTTCATGGCTCCGCTCCTTGACATGGCGCAATATAGTTCACGCCCCCGGGATAAGTCAAATTCCGGACGGCCCTGGACGGAGCCCGGAAAAGATCAGCGGACCCCGAACGTGAACGCCGTCCGTTCTTCGTTACGGTCCGTCGCGGGCGGGGGCTCGGGCGAGAGCGCGGAGATCTCGGCCCTGAGGACTTCCGTCATCGGCACGTCCACGGCCGCGAGGCAGGCTCGCAGCTGGACCATGTCCCTGGCCCCGATGATGGGCGCCGTGACCGCCGGATGGCCGGCCACCCAAGCGATGGCCAATCCCACGGGGTCGAGCCCGCGTTCCCGGGCGAAGGCGGCGAACCGCCCGGCAGCCTCGTGGCTGGAGGCCTCTCCGTAGCGCGTCTGGGAGATCTTGTGGGTCGTGAGGCGACCGGTCCCTGACCGCCGGCCGGCGCCATATTTCCCCGAAAGGAGGCCGCCGGCGAGCGGACTGTAGGGAATGACGCCCAGGCGCTCGGATTGGGCCATCGGCAGGATCTCGACCTCGGCCTGCCTCTTCAAGAGGCTGTACATGGGCTGGATGCAGGATAACGGCGCCCACCCCCGGTTCACGGATATCCCCAAAGCCTTGGCCGCCTGCCAGGCGGCGAAATTGCTCGCCCCCGTGTAAACGATCTTTCCCTGCCGGACGAGGTCGTCCAGGGCCCTGAGCGTATCCTCGAGCGCCGTCCGGTCGTCGAACCGGTGGACGAAATAGACATCGATCCGGTCGGTCCCGAGGCGCCGCAGGCTGCCCTCGATCGAGGCCAGGATGTGGCGGCGGGAGGCGCCCATGGCGTTGACGTCCTTGGACGTGGCGAAATATGCCTTGCTCGTGATGACGACCTCCTCGCGGCCGTCCTTGATCAGCCGGCCCAGGATCTCCTCCGACCGGCCGTCCGCGTAGATGTCGGCGCAGTCGAAGAAGTTGACGCCGGCGTCGCGGCAGGCGCGGAACATGGCCGAGGATTCCGCCTCGTCCGCCTCGGCGCCGAACGTCATCGTCCCGAAGCAGAGGCTCGAAACCTTGAGTCCCGTTCGACCCAGAAATTTATAATTCATGCCTGCCTCTCTCCGCCGGATATCGGATAAAGCTCCAGTCTCATGATCATTTCGACGTTTTTTTCAAGGGAATCCCGTGGCCGATCGGATAGAGCCCGGGGAGCGAAACCGGCAGCTTCCCGTTGATGTCCATCTCCCCGAAAAGGGCCCGGGCCGCGATCTGCTGCGTCTCGGGCGTGTTGCGATAGACGCAGACATAGGCCGCGACCCCTGGAAAGTGCTGCAAGAAGTAGGGGCTGCCGAAGGAAACGGCCACGACGGCCGGCCCTCCCGCCGCCGCGAGCTTCTGGACCAGGGCGGCGTGCTTGGGCTCCAGGTCGACGCTCCCTTTGCTCGAGGTGAGCCGGGAGAACAGGGCGAAGACGACCGTGTCCACGCCGGCCGACCGGGCCACGTCGGCGTCGAGCTCGTCCTGGCCCGTGTCGCCGTCGGCGAAAAATCCCAGGATCCCGGGATCTCTCTTTTTCATCTCGGCGACAAAGGCCCGGCCCGCGAAGTAATCCCCCTGATCGCTGCTCAGAGAAAACACGGCGATCTTCCGGTCCGCCCCGGTGAGCGGGATCAGGTCCCCTTCGTTCTTGACCAGAGTCACGGCGCTTTCAAAGGTTTGATAGGCCTGGTCCAGGAAGGGCCGGGGGGCCACCTTGCGGCGGATGTCTTCGATCCTGACAAAGCGGTTCCGGTCGAGGCCCAGGCCGGCCTTGGCTTCGAGGATCCTGCGGACGGACTCGCCGATCCTTTGGGCCGGGATCTTCCCGTCCCGGCCGGCGGCGGCCAGATACTCCGCGACACGGGCGGGCTCGGGCGGCAGAAGGACGATGTCCGCGCCGGCCAGGACCGCCCTCAAGGCGGCGTCCCCGGGCGAAAAAGAGTTCGTGATCCCGGCCATCTCCATGGCGTCCGTGACGATGAGCCCCCGGAACCCGAGCTTCTTCCGCAGGACGCCGGTCAGGATCGCCGGCGACAGGGTCGCCGGGAGGTTCGGCGTCGGGTCGAGCGCGGGGACGAAAAGATGGGAGGTCATGACCGCCCGCACGCCGGCGTTCACGGCGTCCTTGAAGGGAGCCAGTTCGACCCTTTCGAGCCGGTCGAGGCCGGCGGTGATGGTCGGCAGCAGGAGGTGGGAGTCCTGGGCCGTGTCGCCGTGGCCGGGAAAATGCTTGGCCGTCGCGATCATCCCGTTCTCCTGGCAGCCGCGGATGAAGGCCCGGGCGATGCGGCTGACGAGGGCGGGGTCTTCGCCCACGGACCGGGTGTTGATGATCGGGTTGTCGGGGTTGATGTTGACGTCGACGACCGGCGCGTAGGTCATGTGGATGCCCACGGCCCGTCCCTCGAGGGCCGTGATCCGGCCCATCTCGTAGGCCTGCTCCTCCGAACCCGAAGCCCCGAGCGACATGAGCGGCGGGAAAAGTGTCGCGTTGGTGAGCTGGGTGCCCGCTCCGCGCTCGAGATCGGAAGCGAACAGGAGCGGGACCTTGGCCAGCTTCTGGAAGGCGTTCGTGAGCTCGGCCGTTTCATAGACTTCGCCGCCGGAGAGGATGAGGCCGCCGATCTTCGTCTTGACGATCAGGGACTCAAGGTCCCGGAGGTATTCGCTATCGGCATTCCGGAAGGCCCCCGTGAAACGGACGGCGATCATCTGGCCGATCTTCTCCTCGAGGGTCATTTTCCGGAGGGTCCTCGTCACCCAGCCGGCATCGGGCGGGACGAGCCGGGGCCTGGCCATAGGGGCCGGCATCCGGGCGCAGCCCGCGGCCAGGAAAAGGGCGGCGGCGGCAACGGCCCATTTTTCCCTGATCATGATCTCCCTTCCTTGCCCATCCTTCACTTCGGGCCGATCTCCTCGACGATCAAAACCGGACCAGAGTATGGACGTCCACTTCCGGGTAGGCCTGACGGATGTTTTCGCGGCCTTTGAGGTACTCGAGCTCGACGACCGCCCCGAACCCCACGACAATCCCGCCGAGGAGCTTTACCAGGCCTATGGCGCTCGTCGATGACGAGCCGGTGGCGATGAGGTCGTCGACGATGAGAACGCGCTCCCCGGCCTCGACCGCGTCCTCGTGCATCTCGAAGTGCTCGACAGCGTACTCGTTGGGGGCGATGACGCTCACGGACTTCCGGGGCAGCTTGCCCTGCTTTCGGATGAGGGAGAGGCCGAGCCGGAGCTCCCGGGCCAGGCCGGCGGCGAAGAGGAAGCCCCGGGATTCGATGCCCGCAACGACCGCAGGTGTCCGGGTCCTGGCCCAGGCGGCCAGCTCGTCGATCGCGAAGTTGAAGGCCGCCGCGCTCCGGACGACGGGGGTGATGTCCTTGAAGACGATCCCCGGCTTGGGGAAGTCCGGGACGTCGACGATGATGGATCTCAGGTCGATGGCCATGCGCGTGTCCTTTCGGGCGAGATGTCCAATCCGCGGCCCCCCTCATTAAAAAATAAAATCCCCCGGGATGTCAAATGGACAGCTGAAAGGCGCCCGAGCCGGACGATCGATTATTTGAGGGGCATCCGAGATGGCTGAAGCGAAAGCCATCTCCGAAGTCCCCTTCTAAAAACGCGTCGGGAAGGTTCAACCGCTTTATCACGTTTCGACCATTCCCCTCGAGCCTTTAATTACGCAACGGGTCGCCTGATTGCCGCGGGGAGTTGAATCCACTATAATGGAACCGCCGAGGGGTCGATGCCAGTCGATTACACCCTTTACTTCATCGCCGACGCGGAGTTCGCGTCGGGGCGCGACCTCGTGCCCGTCATCGAAGCGGCGGTCCGGGGCGGCGCGACGATCATCCAGCTCCGGGCCAAGGATTATCCGTTCCAGGCTTTCCTCGAGCTCGGCCGGCGGGCCGCGGCCGTTCTCAAGAAGCGCCGCGTCCCTCTCCTGATCAACGACCGCGTGGACGTCGCCTTGGGCTGCGGGGCAGCGGGCGTCCATCTCGGCCAACAGGATATGCCCCCGGCTCTCGCCCGGAAGGCGCTCCAGAAAGGATCCCTCATCGGGGTTTCGGTCAACACGCCTGAGGAAGCCCTGGAGGCCGAAAACCAGGGCGCCGATTATGTCGGGGCCGGGCCAGCCTATGCCACGACCACGATAACGACGGGCCTTCCCGTCCTCGGGCCGGACGGGATCCGGCGGATCAAAGACGCCGTCCGCATCCCCGTCGTAGCCATCGGCGGGATCACGGACCGGAACGCCCGGGCGGTCCGTGAAGCCGGAGCGGATGGAGTCGCTGTCGTTTCGGCCATTCTCGGCGCGGCGGACCCGGAAACGGCCGCCCGCCTGATAAAAAAAAGCCTGCGGGGCGTGGCCCCCTGAGGAGGTCATGATGACTGATCAAAGAAGACGAACGCTCGGCATCACTCTTGTCCTGGCTCTTGTCCTTGCCCGCCCGGGCCTGGCGGCCGGGTCCCCGGCCGGGAACGACTCGCCGGCCAATGAGATCAAGAAGGTCGACGACGCCACCCGGGTCCTCGGGGAGATGATGAAGGAGTCCGACAAGGGCATCCCGGAGAAGCTCCTCGAGAAAAGCGCCGGGATCGCCATCATCCCCAACGTCATCAAGGCGGCCTACATCATCGGCGGCCGGCACGGCTACGGGGTCCTCCTCGTCCGGGGCAAGGACGGCGTCTGGAGCAATCCGTCCTTCATCGGCCTTACCGGCGGGAGCATCGGTTGGCAGATCGGCGTCGAGTCGGCCGACGTCATCCTCGTCTTCAGGACGCCCCGGAGCATCGAGAACATCACCCGGGGGAAGTTCACCCTGGGCGCCGACGCGGGTGTTTCGGCCGGCCCGCTGGGCCGGTCGGCCGAGGCCAGCACGGACGCCGAGCTCAAGGCGGAGATCTACGCGTATTCGCGGAGCCGTGGCCTCTACGCCGGATTGTCTCTCCAAGGAGCTTCTCTCTACGTGGACGCGAAGGCCAACCAGGACTTTTACGGCCTCAAAGGAGTGGGCCCGCAGGAGATCTTCAAGGGGAATGTCCTCCAGGTCCCGGACGCGGCCCAGAAGCTCAGGAAGGCCCTGGAGGATTTTTCGCGTCCGGCGAGGTGACGAAGGAAGGCCCGGCCGTCAGCGGCCGATCGTGATCCGGCGCCCGTCGTCCGGCCCGGGCTCGATCCGGACCGAGATCCCGTCGAGAGGGAAGGTCAGCTTTTCCGCCCACTCGACGATGACGATCCCCTCTCCCAGGTAATCCTCCCAGCCCAGATCCAGGATATCCGCTTCGCGCTCGAGGCGGTAGAGGTCGATGTGGAAGACGCGGTATTTCCCATCGTAGATGTTCACGAGCGTGAACGACGGGCTGCAGACCCGGCGGATGTCCCGGACGCCCGCGCCCGAAGCGATGCCTTTGGCGAAGACGGTTTTCCCCGCCCCGAGCTCGCCGAAGAGCAGGACGACCTCCCGACCTGAAAAACCGGAGGCCAGCCGTTCGGCCAGGCGAAGGGTCTCCTCTTCGGACCGGGTGATGAAGGTTTGTTCGTCCGGAGCGGCCGGTCGGAGTTTCTCCGGCACGGGGTTCACTCCCCTTCCAGGCCTTTCAAGGCCCGCGGCAGGAAACGGATGATGTCGCCCGCGGTCAGATATTTTTCGCTGAGCTCCCCGGCCGCGATGTCGGCGCTCAAGCCGTGGATATAAACGGCCGAGAGGACGGCGCCGAGGAAATCCTTCTCCTGGATGATCTGGGAGGCGATCATGCCGCTCAGAACGTCGCCCGAACCTCCCGTGGCCATGCCCGGGTTTCCCGTGGGATTGACGAAGACGCGGCCGTCCGGCGAGGCCGTAAGGGTCCGGTAGCCTTTGAGGACGAGGTGGACGCCGTATTTCTCGGCGAACTCAGGGACGAGCTCCAGGCGATATTTCAGGACATCGTCATTCGAGCGGCCGGTCAGGCGGGCGAACTCGCCCGGGTGCGGCGTGAGCACGGCGGGGACCTGGAGCCGGCCCAGGACCTCCGGGTCGGAGGAGATGATGTTCAGGCCATCGGCATCGATGACGGCGGGGACCTTGATCTTGGGAAGAAGGGCGAGGACGAAATCCGCCGTCGACGGGTGGGCCGAGAGGCCGGGGCCGAGGAGGATGCCGCTCTTGCCTTTCAGGAGCTCGAGAACCCTGGGAAGGGCCTCCCGGGCGACGGTCTTGGCGGGCGTCTCGGGGAGCGGCTCCGTCATCAGTTCCATCATGGAACGGGCGATTCCGGCCAGCGCGCTCCCGGCCGTGGCCACGGTGACCAGGCCCGCGCCCATCCGGAGGGCGGCTTTCCCGGCCAGGGCGGCCGCCCCCGTTTTCCCCAGAGAACCCGCGACGGCGAGAAGATGTCCGTAGGTCCCCTTGTGGGAGTCCTTTTTCCTTTTCTTGAAAAATGGACGGACCGTCCTGTCCTCCACGAGCTCGAGCTTCAGTCCGGGGTTTTCGAAGAGGGCCGGCGGGATACCGATCGCCGCTACGAAGAGATCGCCGACGAACTCTTCGGCCGGCGGGAAAAGATGGGCGATCTTCGGCGCCGCCAGGCAGACCGTCGTGTCCGCCCGGACGCAGGGCCCGATGACCTCGAAAGTGTCGGAGGAAAGCCCGGAAGGGATGTCCACGGCGAGCTTGAACCCCCCCGCCTTATTGATGTCTTCGACGGCCCGGGCGTAGAGGCCCGCCAGGGGCCTGAGCAGGCCGGTCCCGAAGACGGCGTCGATGATGACCGTGGCGTGGAGGATGCTCATCCGGCATTTTTTCCAGTCCTCGATGGTCTGAACCTCGGTGACCGGGACCCCGAGCCTGAGGGCGATGGCCAGGTTCAAAGCGGCGTCCCCCTTGACGTCGTCGCGCGGCGCCATGAGAAGGACCTCCGGCTTCGCGCCGGCATTGAAGAGATGGCGGGCGACGACAAGCCCGTCCCCCCCGTTGTTCCCCTTTCCCGCGACGATGACGATCCGCTCGTCCGCGGGCCGGGGGAACCGGGTCCTGAGGGCCTTCAGGACCTGGAGGCCGGCGTTTTCCATGAGGACCGGGCCCGGGATGCCGATGTCCTCGATGGTGGTCCGGTCGATCTCCTTCATCTCCCGGGATGTCAAGATCTTCATGGGAACTCCTTCGGCGGCTCTGCCGCCCGACGCTGAGGCGATTTTAGCACAAATCGGGCCGTGGCGTTATCCCCGGAAGCGCGTCATCGGCGTTCAGTTCATTGACAACGCTGGCGGGCCTGTGCTAATAACATTTCCAAGTCTTGGTTTCTTTCGACCTCCTGCCCTTCTGTCCGGCGGCAGGTCGAGGTGAAAGGCCTTCAGGTGCCCGAGACGTCAAGTTTGAAAAAATTCCCCTGGCAGCCGGTCATCGTTTTCATCCTCCTGACGATCGGGCTTCTCTCCCTGTCCTATTTCTATACCGCCCAGTTCAAAGAATTCGCCCGGAGCTCCAAGGAAACCGAGCTGGCGACAATCGCCGACCTGAAGGCCCTCCAGGTTTCGTCATGGAAGCAGGAACGGCTTTTCTCGGCCAAGAACATGTTTGAAAGCCGTTTTTTCGCCCCCCGGGTCCAGGCGCTGCTCAAGGACCCGGCGTCTGCCCAACTCAAGCGGGAAATCCAGCAAGGACTGGGGCATCTGCAAAGGAACTTCCCCAAGGAGTTTGCCAGGATCGCCATCCTTCTCCCTGGGGGAAAAGTCCTTTATTCCGTCCCCGACACTCCGCCGTACGTGCAAACCCGTGAGTCGGTCCGGTTGAGCCAGGAAGCCTGGACATCCGTGAACATCGTTTTCGGCGACCTCAATCGAGATCCTGATTCAGGACGGATATCGATCCCGCTGGCCTTCCCCGTCCTCGCTCCCAAGGGCACGGGCTTTGAGCCCATCGCCGTCATGGCGTTCGATATCGACCCCGGCCAAACCCTCTATCCCCTGATCCGGGAATGGCCTTCGGCCAGCCCGAGTTCGGAGGTCCTGCTCATCGAGCGGAAGGGGGAAAACTTCCTATACCTCAGCGAGCCCCGTTACAAGAGCAACGTCGCCATGAACCTCCGGCTGCCGATCACCAGGTTCCGGCGGCCCGGGATCGAAGCGACCATTGGAGAAGAAGGGATCATCGAGGGGAATGACTACAGGGCGCACAGAGTCGTCGGCGCCATCAAAGCTGTCCCGGATTCCCCCTGGCTCATCGAAGCCAAGGTCGATGCTTCGGAAATCAACGCGAGCTGGAGCCGGTGGATCAGGGTCATATCGATCGTCATCATCGTCTTTGTCCTGGCGGCCGGCCTCAGCCTCAGCCTTTTCTGGAGGCGGCAGAGAGCCTCGCACGAGGCGGATGAACAGCAGAAATGGGAACGGGCCCTCAAGAACCAGAACGACTTCCTCAGGGTCATGCTCGATGTCATGCCCAACCCCGCTTTTTTAAAGGACCCGCAGGGCCGGATCTCCGGGTGCAACGCCGCCTTCGAGAAGCTGATGGGCCTCTCCATGGACAAGATCCTCGGAAAAACGTTCGATGATCTCTCGACCCCGGAATTAGCAGACAGGGACAGGGATATCGACCGCCTGCTTCTCGAGAAGCCAGGCGTCCAGGTGTACGAGTCCCCCATCAAGGCCTGGGACAGCCTTGACCATCATGTCATTTTTATCAAGTCCACCTATGCCCGCCCTGACGGCAAGACCGGCGGCCTGATCGTGACCTTAATCGATATCACGCAGCGCAAGCGGGCCGAGGACGAGCTCCAGCAGATCAAGAGGTTCAGCGACGGGATCGTCCAGACCATGACCGAAGGCCTGGTCCTGACTGATTCGGACGGCAAGTTCTCCTTCGTCAATCCCGCCGCGGCCGGCTTGCTGGGTTACACTCCAGGCGAGATGGTCGACCGGGAGGTCATCTCGTTCATCCCGATGGACCAGCATCCCGTCCTCCGCAGTGCGGACGACCGCCGGGCCAAGGGCGTCGCCGACCGCTACGAGCTCGAATTCCTCCACAAGGACGGGAGCCGCAAGCTGCTTCTCGTCAGCGGCGGGCCGCGCTTCGCCGGGGCCCAGTACGGCGGGACCATGGCCGTCCTGACGGACATCACCGAGCGGAAGCAGATGGAGGAGGAGATCCGCGCCCTGACGTTGACCGACCCCTTGACCGGCCTGTTCAACCGCCGCGGGTTCATGCACCTCGCCGAACAACAACTCAAGGTCGCCGCCCGTTTGAACAAAAGGGTCTTTCTTCTGTATTCGGACGTCGACAATCTCAAGGCCATCAATGATACGTTCGGCCACAAGGAAGGAGACCGGGTCCTCGCCGACCTGGCCAACATCCTGAAAAAGAGCTTCCGGGATTCCGACATCTTGGCCCGGATGAGCGGCGACGAGTTCGTCGTCCTGGCGATGGAGGCGACCAAGGTCAGCGCTGAGGTCTTCACCCGGAGGCTTCAGGAAAAGCTCGATCACTACAACTCCCGGCCGGACACCCAGGGCCGTTTCAGGCTCGCCCTCAGCACCGGGCTCAGCGTCTATGACCCGGAGCTCCCCCTCCCCATCGACGACCTGGTGCAACGGGCCGACGGCCTCATGTACGAGCAGAAACGCGGCAAGAAAAAATAGAGCTCTGGCCCCCCGCCCCCCTCCGTGTTCCGGGGCGTGCCCGTCCTATCCGGCCTTGAATAATCGACGGGTTTATGCTATTTATGGATGCACTTTTTCCGTCCATTAAGAGGAGGTTTTCACATGGCTCTTCGCATAGGGATAAACGGTTTCGGGCGGATCGGCCGGAACATGCTGCGCGCCTCGTGGAACGACCCCGCGATCGAGTACGTGGCCGTCAACGACATCACGGACGCCAAGACGCTGGCCCATCTGCTGAAATACGACTCGGTCCTGGGGACGTTCCCGGAGGACGTCAAGGCTGCCGAGGACTCGATCATCATCAACGGCCGGAAGGTCCGCGTCCTGGCGGAAAAGGAGATCGGCAAGCTCCCCTGGAAGGACCTGGGCGTCACGGTCGTCATCGAATCGACGGGCAAGTACACGAAGCGGCCGGACGTCATCCAGCACATCGAAAAGGGCGGCGCCTCGAAGGTCATCGTCTCCGCCCCGGCCAGCGACCCCGACATCACGCTGGTCCTCGGCGTCAACGAAAAAAGCTACGATCCCGCCAAGCATCATATCCTCTCGAACGCGTCCTGCACGACGAACTGCCTGGCTCCGGTCGTCAAGGTCCTCCACGACGAATACGGCGTCGAGCGGGGCTTCATGACCACCATCCATTCCTACACGAACGATCAGAAGATCCTGGACGCGCCGCACAAGGACCTGCGGCGGGCCCGGGCCGCGGCCATCTCCCAGATCCCGACGACCACGGGAGCGGCCAAGGCCGTGGGCCTCGTCCTGCCTGAACTCAAGGGCAAGATCGACGGCATCTCCATCCGCGTCCCGACGCCCAATGTTTCGATGGTGGACCTAGTCGCCGTCCTCAAGAAGCCGGCCAAGGCCGAGGACATCAATGCCGCCTTCGTGAAAGCGGCGGCGGGTCCCCTCAAAGGCATCCTAGGCTACACGGATGAGCCCCTCGTTTCCGTGGATTTCATGGGCGACCGCCGCTCAGGCGTCGTCGACGGACTCTCGACGAAGGTCATCGACGGGACCCTGGCCAAGGTCATGGCGTGGTACGACAACGAGTGGGGGTACTCCTGCCGGTTGGCCGACCTCGCGAAGTACATCTCGAGGTGAGGCGGAGATGAAGTTCATCACCGACCTTGATGTCAAGGGGAAGCTCGTTTTTCTCCGGGTGGACTTCAATGTCCCCCTGGACGAGAAGGGCGCGATCCGGGACGACACCCGGATCCGGGCTTCCTTGCCTACCATCCAGTATCTGCTCGGCCACGGGGCCCGGCTCGTGATCGCCTCTCACCTGGGAAGGCCTAAGGGGAAGCCTGACCCCAAGATGAGCCTCCGGCCGGCCGCTCAGCGACTGGCCGAGCTCGTCCCGAACAAGATCATCATGGCGCCCGACGTCGTCGGGAACGAAGTCGACCGGCTCAAACAGGGCCTGAAGGAGGGTGAGGCGCTCGTTCTCGAAAACGTCAGGTTCTACAAAGAAGAGGAGGCCAACGACCCGGGCTTCTCCCGGAGGCTCGCCGAGGGGATCGATATCTTCGTCAACGACGCCTTCGGCTCGAGCCACCGGGCCCACGCCTCGGTCGTCGGGATCGCCGACTTCGTCAAGGTCAAGGCCGCGGGCTTCCTGATGAAGAAGGAGGTCGACTACCTTCGGAAGGCCGTCCACTCCCCAGAAAAGCCCTACGTCGCCATCATGGGCGGGGCCAAGGTCTCCGACAAGATCGAGATCATCGAGAGCCTCCTGAACAAGGCGGACCATATCCTCATCGGCGGGGCCATGGCTTATACCTTCCTGAAGGCCCAGGGCTTCGGCGTCGGCAAGTCCCTCGCCGAGGACGACCAGAAGGCGACCGCCCTCGCGATCCTGGCCAAAGCCGCCGAGAAGAAGGTCGATTTCCTGCTCCCCCTGGACCATGTCCTGGCCGCGGCGGCGGACGCCGGAGCGGCGACCCGGACGGTGGACACTCTCCCCTTCCCGGAGGACATGATGGGTGTCGACATCGGTCCCAGGACGGTCGAGGCCTATTCACGGATCATCAAGAACGCCAGGACCATTTTCTGGAACGGCCCGATGGGCATCTTCGAGATCGAGCCCTTCGCCACCGGCACAGTCAAGGTGGCCCAGGCCGTCGCCGCCTCGGGCGCCGTCTCCATCGTGGGCGGCGGGGATTCGATCGCAGCCGTCAAGAAGGCCGGTGTCATGGACAAGATCAGCCACATCTCGACCGGTGGCGGCGCCTCCCTTGAATACATCGCCTACGAGTCGCTCCCCGGCCTCGACGCCCTGGAAAAATAGATGGCGGGCCTCCGCAATTCCCCCCTGGTCGCGGGCAACTGGAAAATGCACGCGACGGCCGCAGAGGCCCGGGACCTCGTTTCGGCCATCCTGAAGGCCGCTCCCGGAGTCGCCGGGGCGTCTCTCCTGGTCATCCCCCCATATACGGCCCTGAGCGAAGCGGCCCGGCTTGTCCGCGGCACGGACGTCGCCCTCGGCGGCCAGGACCTCTTCTGGGAGGACAAGGGCGCCTACACCGGAGAGATCTCCGGACCCATGCTCCGGGACATCGGTTGCAGCTACGTCCTTGTCGGCCATTCGGAGAGGCGCCAGTACTTCGGCGAGACCGACGGGACGGTCAACAAGAAGCTCCTGGCGGCCCTGAGGGCGGGCCTGAGGCCGATCGTCTGTATCGGCGAAACGCTCGAGGAGCGCCAGGCCGGGGGGATGGCCGGAAAGCTCGACCGCCAGCTCGAGGCAGGCCTTCAAGGCCTGTCTGCCGAAGGGGCGGGCTCGATCGTCATCGCCTACGAGCCCGTCTGGGCGATCGGAACGGGCCAGACGGCCACGCCCGGCCAGGCCGGGGAAGCGCATGCCCATATCCGGGGCCGGCTTGAAGAAAGGTATGGAAATGGGCCGGCCTCATGTGCTATAATCCTGTACGGCGGCTCGGTGAAGCCGGCCAATTCATACTCGTTATTCAAAGAAAAGGATATCGACGGATTTCTTGTCGGAGGAGCCTCCCTGGAGGCCGATCAGTTCATCGGCATCGCCCGGGAAGCCCTTCGAGCTGACAGGGAAGAAAAGTGAGCGCTTTAATCGTCATCGTCCATGTCGTTGTTTGCATGATCCTGATCCTGGCCGTCCTTCTCCAGTCGGGCAAGGCGGCCGACCTGGCCGGAGCTTTCGGCGGCACGGGAAGCCAGACCGAGTTCGGCACCCGGGGCCAGGCTTCGCTGTTGTCCAAGGTCACGACAGTTTCAGCCATCGTTTTCATGCTGACCTCCCTCGGCCTCTGGATCCTGTCGGCCAAGGGCACGAACTCCGTCGTGGGCGGGGTCAAGGCCCCGGCCCAGACGACGGTCCCGGCGGCCGCCGCGAAGCCCGAGCCGAAGAAGCAGGCCCCGGCCCAGCAGCAGCCCGCGCAGAAGACCGAACCGCAGAAAAAGGCGGCGGCGACAGGCACGGAACAGAAGAAATAAGCGCCGGATAGGCGATGGGAAGCCGGGCCGGAGCCCGGCGGGAGGGAAACCTCCCAAGCCAGTATGCCGAAGTGGTGGAATTGGCAGACACGCTAGCTTGAGGGGCTAGTTCCCATTAATCCGGGAGTAGGGGTTCGAGTCCCCTCTTCGGCATTCTCTCTCCTCCGAGAGATCTCCCTCTTAGGACCGGCCGGCGCGCCGCGGATCCGGATTCTCATCCGGAATCCGCGACAGCCAGCGGGGCAGCTCCGCGAAGAGCCGTTTCATCACGACCTCGGTGTTCCGCCGGAAGATCTCGATGTGCCCGTAGGTCTCATCCCCCCGCGGACCGACGAGATCGGTCACGCCACGCAGAATGAGAACCCGCTTCTTGTTCCGGGAGGCCGTGTAGGCGATGGCCCCCGATTCCCAATCGACCGCGGCCGCTCCGTACTTGGGCCCGAGCGAGGCGCCGGCGTCCGGGACGGCGTCCTGATCGGCCGATACAATCACGCCCCGCCGGATACCCGGCGGGTCTGCTCCTCTCAGCCAGCCGAGGTCGATCACGGTGGTATATTCCGCGACGGCCCCCTCCGAATCCCCCATCCTCTCGACAATATCGTAAATGACCGTCTTCGTCGCCAGGACGATATCGAACCGCGCGACGGCTCGTTCGAACCCGCCGCACGTACCCAAGTTTAACAGCAAGGCCGGGTCCCAACGGTCGATGACATACTGGGTCGAGGCGGCAGCCGCGACTTTGCCCCATCCCCCGTGGAAGATGACGACCCGAGCGGTCCGGGCGTCGGGGAGAACGATATCCCGGACGATGAATTCGCCGAACGGCGACGCGTCATAACGGCCGGCCGGGAAGAGCGTCCTGACGACGGCCCACTCCACGTCGGCCGAAACGAGGATGGCCGCCCGGATGCCTCCCGGAGCGTCCTCCGGCCCTGATCCGAAACCGGCGGCCAGGACGCTGAGCAGCCCAAAGATCCACGCCACCGCCTTCTTATGTTTCATTCAATCATGCTCCGGAGGAGGCCCTGGGGCGCGGAAAGGGCGCGCCGGGACCGCCTCCCCTCCTCCCGTCAGGTCCGGCTCGCCACCCAGAAGGCGAAATCCTCCTCCGGCACGGCGCCGGACATCCTGTCCCGCTCGGTCCCGCCGCGGACAATGACGAACGTCGGCACGCCCTGGATGCCGAAATGCCGCGCCGTCTCCTGGTCTCGTTCAACATTGATCCTGACCACGACCAAGTCCCCGGCCCGCCGTTTCGCCAGGCGCTCGAGCACGGGATGCATCATGTGGCAAGGCCCGCAGGTCGGCGAATAGAAATCCACGAGCACGGGCAGGCTGGAATTCTGGAAGAGCCGGGACACCTGCGGGTCCGTGGGCTCGAGGACTGCGCCGGGAGCCGGCAGGGGGGATTTGCACCGCCCGCAGACGACCTTTTTCCCCTCCGACGCGAGAGGGAAAAGATTCGTCGCCCCGCACTCGAGGCAAACGGTCTTGACCTTGTCTTCCGCCATCATCTCTACTTTTTGATCGGATAAGGCGGAACGGGCGGAAGCTCCTTCGCCTTTGTCTTCATCTCCTCGAGGATGACCTCGATGGCCTTGTTGAGCTGGTCGTCGATGCCCGCGAACTCCCGGGCCGGGTCGTTGTCGACGACGATATCGGGTTCGACGCCGTGTCCTTCGATGATCCAGCCCTTGCCGTCCTTGTCATAGGGCGCGAACTCGGGCTTGTTGAGGAAGCCGCCGTCCAGGAGGGGCAGCGACCCCCGGATGCCGACGACGCCTCCCCAGGTCCGCTTGCCGATGATCTTGCCGACCCCGAGCGTCTTGAAGCGGTAGGGGAAGATGTCGCCGTCGGAAGCGGAGAACTCGTCGCACAGGGCGACCTTGGGCCCCAGGACGGCGGCCGCCGGGTCGGGGACCGGGACGGAATTCCGCGCCACCTCGACGTAGACCAGCTCGCGGACGAGCCGGTCGATGATCATCGGCGAGACGTTCCCGCCGCCGTTGCCCCGGACGTCGATGATGAGCCCCTTCTTCCGGAGCTGGGGATAGAAGTACTTGACGAACTCGTTGAGCCCCTCGACACCCATGTTCGGGATGTGGACGTAGCCGACCTGGCCGTTGGTCGCTTTTGTGACCTTGTCGATATTCCCCTCGACCCAGTTGTAGTAATAGAGCTCGTTCTCGGTCTCGACGGGGACGACGACGACGTCGCGGCTCCCCTTCTCCTCGGGCGCGGCGTTGACTTTCAGGGTCACCTGCTTGCCAGCCGTGTTGTTGAGCGCTTCGTACATGTCCGCCAGCTTGTTGAGGGGTGTCCCGTTGACGGCGATGAGGTACTCCCCTTCCCTGACGTTCACGCCGACCTCGGTCAGGGGAGAGCGGCGGGACGGGTCCCAATTCTGGCCCTTCAGGATCTTCGTGATCCTGTAATAGCCGGTCTTCCCGTCGCGCTCGAACTGCGCTCCGAGCATCCCGACCATGACCTTCTTCGGCCGGGGCATATCGCCGCCGCCGACATAGGTGTGGCCTGAGCTGAGCTCGCCGATCATCTCGCCGATGACATACGTCAGGTCCGCCCGGTGGGCGACCGAGGCGGCCAGGGGTTTGTAGCGCAGACGGACCGCGTCCCAGTCGACCCCGTGCATGTTCGGGGCATAGAAGAAGTATTTCATCTGGCGCCAGCATTCCTCGAAGATCTGGTTCCACTCCTGGCGCGGGTCCACGGTGCATTCCATTCCGGAGAGGTCGAGCTTCGTTTCGAGGCTGACCGGCCCCTTGGGAATGTCAATGATGGCAAAGGAACGGTCCTTCGCGACGAGCATCTTCTTCCGGTCGGCCGAGATCTCATAGCCGCCGATCTTGCCGAGATCCTTCTCCTTGAGCTCGCCCAGGTCATAGAGCATGAGCGAGGGCTCCTTCTCCCCGTCCTTGAGCCGGAAATAATAGACCGAATTGCCGATGGCGCTGATCTGGCCATAGTTGGCCGTCTCGATGGGGAGGGCGACGATCCGGCCCCTGAGGCCCTCGATGTCCACCTTGACGGGCGCGGGCTGGGAAGCGTCGGCCTCCTTCTTGGCTTCGGGCTTTGACCCCGGCTTGGCCGGAGCGGGGCTCTTGGCCGGTTGCTCCTCCTCTTTCTTCACGGCGACCTCGTCGCTCTTCGGCTCGAAGGGCGACTTCGCCTCCTTGGCCAAGGTCACGAAATAGATCCTGGACATGGCGAGGTAGGCATGGTTGAATTCGGTCTGGCTGTACACGGGATTGAAGTCCCGGTCCGAGACGAAAAAGAGATACTTGCCGTCCGAGCTGAAGGACGGGTCGCCCGAATTGTACCAGCCGTCCGTCACCTCGCTGGTCTTTTTCGTGTCCAGGGAGTAGATGTAGACCTTCATCTGGGTCTCGACTTCCGGCTTACTGTAAGCGATCCAGCGGCTGTCGGGTGCCCAGACGTACTGCGGGATCTCCCAGCGCTCGGCCTTGACGACCTCGACGACTTCCTTCGTCGCGACGTCCACGTAGAGGAGGCGCTGGAGCTTGTCACTCCACATGATCTTCTTGCCGTCGGGGGACCAGAAGAGCTGGTACTTGTAGGTGTCGGCGCCCTTCGTCAGCTGCTGCGGCTCGCCGGTCCCGTCCTGGGCCTCGATGTAGATCTCGTCCTCGCCGCTCTTGTCGGAGATGTAGGCGATCCATTTCCCGTCCGGCGACCACTTGGGGTCGCGCTCGTGGACGCCCGGGGTGCCCGTCAGGTTGCGAACGTTCCCGTATTGCGCGGGAACGGTGAAGATGTCGCCGTGGGCCCCGAACAGGGCCCGCTTGCCGTCCGGGGAGATCTCGAAGTTCGTGACCTGCCCCCCGACCTTGACGATCCGGCTCCGGGCCCCGATCGCGTCGTCAGAGATGACCACGGGCACCTTGTCCGTTTTCTCCGTGGCCAGGTCGAACTTGTAGATATACCCTCCGTTCTCGAAGACGATGGCCGTGGGGCCGATGGACGGGAACTTGATGTCGTAATCGGTGAAGCTCGTCAGCTTCCGCGTCCCTTTCGTCCGGAGATCATAGACATAGAGGTTCACCCTCTTGGCCTCGTCACGGTCGGAGACGAAATAGATCCGGTCCCCGCTCCACATGGGGAAGATATCCAGGGCCGGGTTGTTGGTGATGTCCTCGACCTTCTTGGCCGCGAAGTCGTAGATCCAGATGTCGTCGGCCATGCCGCCCCGGTAGCGCTTCCAGGTCCGGAACTCGCGGAAGATCCGGTTGTAGGCCAGCTTCTTGCCGTCGGGCGAGAAGGAACAGAAGCCGCCGCGGGGGAGAGGCAACTCGTCCGGCGGGCCGCCCGCGGCCGGGACGAGGTAGAGCTGGCCGTTGAAGTCGTTCCACTCGCGCATCCGCGACCGGAAAATGACGCTTTTCCCATCGGGGGTCCAGCCCATGACCAGGTTGTTGGGCCCCATCCGGTCGGAGATGTCGTCACGGCTGAGCGAGGGCGTGTAGGTCAGACGCTTGGGGACGCCGCCCTCGGCCGGGATGAGGTAGACCTCCCGGTTCCCGTCGTATTCGCCGGTGAAGGCGATGGACTTGCCGTCGGGCGAGAAGCGGGCGAAGGCCTCGTAGCCTTCATAAAAAGAGGTGAGCCTGCGGGCCAGCCCGCCGGCCAGGGGCACGGAATAGAGGTCCCCCCCGTAACTGAAGACGATCTGGTCACTCGAAACCGCCGGGAAGCGGAGGACCCGGGCCTCCTGGGCCCCGAAAGACAGGGTCGATGCGACCAGCAAAGCACACGCGAACGCCACGATTCCTTTTGTTTTCACCTGACCTCCTGTTCGGCGGGAATGCCGAAAAATCCGGAAAATCGGGGACACGAAACTCTGTCCCTCAATCGTCAAGGGGACGGTATGCTCCGTTCCCTTCAACATTCCGAGCGAAGATGATATCACAGGCGATCCCGGACCGTCCACTCCTTCATACGGACGGAGGGGGCTTTTTGTTTCCCGCGGAACATTAGTGTCTAGTTTTTGTAAGGAGCGACTTCCGCTTCGTCTTGGGGAAGCGCTCGATCGCATAGCGCAACGTCGTCCTGGGGATGGCCGGCCCGTTCCGGAGGAGGAACTCCTCGAGCCGCCTGGGGTCGCGCTTTCCCGCTTCGCGGAGCAGCCAGCCGTTCGCCTTGTGGACGAGGTCGTCGTCGACCGGGAAGAGCGAGGCCGAGATCTCGTAGATCGCCGGCAGATACTCGGGCTTCTTGGCCAGCTTGATGAAAGAGACGGCTGAAGCCCGCTTGACCCAACGGTTCCGATGGAAGGCCCAGGCTTTGATCTTCTCGACGAAAGCGGGATATTTCTCGAGAAAGGCGCCCAGGGCGTCGGTGCAGAAGACATCGACCGAAGCCCAGTTATCAAGCAGGTCGGCGGCCAGCCAATTCATGACCTTCACGAAAAGCGACGGCGTCCGCGACAGTCCAGGTGTCCTTGACGGAAAGATGCAGCTCCCTGGCCAGGGCCCTGATATCGGGCGCCGCGATCCCATAAGCCCTGACGGTGTTCTTGAAATACCTTTGGACACCTTCGGCTTTGACGGGGTCGGCGAGCCCGCGGAGACGCTCCAGGGCTGTCCGGGCAATGTCTTTCGGGGAAGGTTTTTTTTCTTGCATATCAACCTCCTCTTTGGGGGGACGATGAGGCTTCGACTTCATCTCCAGAGTCTATCCTAAACGAACCGCGAAAAGACGTGGTTGGAGACAAGGAACCGGTCGGGCGGGATCCGGATGGCGCTCCCCTCCCGGATGAGCCACCCGTCTTCCGAAAGCTCATGGATCTCCCGGGCGAATTTCGTCTCCAGGTCCACCCCGCAGCGCTCCCGGAGAGCGGCCAGGTCCACGCCTTCGGCCAGCCTCAGCCCGAAGACCAGGGCTTCCATCGCGCTCGTGTCCGGGGTGAGCTCCACCAGCTCATCATGGATCGCCTCGCCCCGGCTCAACGCCTCCGCCCATTCTCCAAGGTCGCGCCTGTTGCACCACCTCTTGTCCCCGAGGTGGGAACAGGCGGACGGGCCCAGCCCGAGAAAAGCCTCGTAGCGCCAATATTTCAGGTTGTGACGGCATTCCCTTCCCGGGCGGGCGAAGTTGGAGATCTCATACTGGCGGAGTCCGGCCGACTCCAGGCCGGTTTGGCACCTCCGGTAAATGTCGGCCGCAACGTCCTCGTCGACCGGGGCTCTCTCCAGGGTCTTTTCGAACGGCAGGCCGTCCACGTTCTCGAGGAGATAAAGAGAGACGTGATCAGGGGCCAGGCGGATGGTCTCTTCGAGGGTCGTCGCGGCGCTCTTGGGAGTTTCGCCCGGGACCCCTATCATCAGGTCGATGCTGACGCTCGCGAACCCCGCCTCCCGGCAGAGGGCAAAGAGCTCCCGGGCTTCCTCCGCCGCATAGTCCCGGCCGAGCGTGCGCAGGGTCCCGTCATCAAAAGATTGGACGCCGATGCTCACCCGGGTGACGCCGGCCTCCCTCCAGCCCCGCATGAACGCCTCGTCATGGGTCCCGGGATTGGCCTCCAGGGTCCACTCGACCGCCTCGAGCCAAAATCGGCCGGCCATGAGTTCCCGGAGGGCATGGAGGTCATCGGGATGAAGGAGCGACGGCGTCCCTCCCCCGATGTAGACTGTGTCGATTTCGAGCTTTTCCGCGGCCTGCCGGTCCGCTTCTCTTTTCAGCCCCTCCCACCAGTCGAGGTGGAGATCGCCGCGGTCCGCGAGGCTGTAGAAATGGCAGTACGGGCACTTGGCCCGGCAAAAGGGGTAATGGATGTAAAGGCCCGCCCGCACTCAGCTCTTCTCTTCGTAGCCGATGGCCGCGAAATAAATCGCCCGGTCGAAAAAGACGATGACCCGCTGGTGAAGGTCCATGGCCTGGTAGAGGTCCAGGGCCGTGTCCAGGACCCCCGCCGCCTGGACCTTCTCCCAGAGCTCGCGGCGGATGTGGCAGAGCGACAGGACGATCTCGGAAAATGGGAACCCTTCCTTCCGGCGCTGCCTTCCGAGGTCGGTCCAGTAGCTCCGCATCTCATCTTTCGTCGTCTCGCGGGAGATCCACTTGCCGAGCTGACTGTAGACCCGGTAGGCCCTCTTGAAGATCTCCTTCTGGTCGAACCCCTGATACCTGGGCATCCGCTGGTCGCGCTGGATGGAGAGGACATAGTTGGCCGTTAGCTCGTCGGCGTTGCGCTCGATGAGGTCCACGAGCTTCCGCGAGGCGGGCGTTTCAAAAAAGGCGTCTTTTTTCCCGGTTTCGCTCATCGTTCCCCTCGCCGGGAAAAATGTAGCACGGGCAAGAACGCGTGTCAAATGGAAAGCCCTCTATCCCCGGGCGGAAAAGAGGGCCTTGTGTGCGGGACGCGGGATCCGGATATTATTTCTTGAGCTCCTTCTTCATCGGGCAGTTCGCGCAGGAGCAGGCGCCGGAGCCGGCCGCCGGCGGAGCCATCATCGTCTCCTTTATTTCCTTCGCCATGGCCAGGCGTTCCTGGATCGTCTTGACGGTTTCCGGGTCCTTGGAAGTGATTTTTATAATCACCCCGTCGGCCGTCTTTTCGAAAGTCCACTCGACGTCACGTCGGAGAAGGAGACGGTTCACTCCGGAGCCCATCGGACCTGCCATCATCCCCATGGGTCCGCCGTGAGGCATGCCCATCATCCGACCCATCATGGGCATGGCGCGCATTTCGCCGCACATCTTCGCGTGCATGCCCATCTGTCCGGCCATGGGCTCATGGACATCCTTCTTTTCGGCTGCGGCCGTTTTCTTGAGGAATTTTTCCGGGTCCTTGGCGAAGGCCTCTTTGCAGCCGGTGGAACAGAAAAAGTACTTCGTGCCCTTGTAATCATAGGTCGCCGCGGCGCTGGCCTTGACGACCGTCATCCCACAGACGGGATCGATGGCCCTGTCGTCGGACTTCTGCTGGGCCGCCACGGCCCCGACCATAATCACGGCCATGACGGCCAAGAGCGCGATCAGTCTCGCTTTTTTGTTCATCCGGACCTCCTTGAGGCATCTAAGCTTATGCATTTTACAGGATGGGCCCGAGAATTGCTACCGGGCGGAGTTGGACGGATTGATCCGGGCGGAGCGGGCCGAGCGTCAGCGGCCCTTCCAGGGCTGGAGGATCAGGCTGACACCCGGGTCCGAGGTGTGCCCGAGATCGCCCAGGCCCCAGGACCTCAGGATCGTCTTGAGCAGGGAATAGTGGGAATACGGGGTGGGGTCGCGATACCCGGGTTTGACCAGAGGCGAAATGAGGACGGTCGGGATGTTTCCTCCCCTCGCGAGCGGCGCCCGGCCGCAGCAGGCCTCGTCGGTCGTCCCCTCGTCGAACGTCAGGACCAGAAGGCTCTCGGCGTCGAAGGCCGGTGACCGAAGGATCGAGCCGACGACCCGGCCGAGCCAGGCGTCCACGACCTCGACCCCGCAATCGTGGGAAGAATCGCACATGTCGGGCACGATGAAAGAGTAATCCGGCAGGCCATTCTTTTCCAGGTCCCCGGCCAGCTGGGTCAAGGGAACGACGCTCCGGTTGAGGCGCGCCGGGTCCCGGCGTATGGCGTCGAAATAGACGAACGGGTTGTGCTTCATCGCGTACCTGCCGGAAAAGCTCCCCAGGAAGCCGGCCGATGGCAGACCCTCGACATAGGCCTTCCAGGAACGGCCGCCGGTTTCCAGGAGATCGGGCAGGCTCCGGGCCCTGACGAAACAGTCGAGGCAATCGTTGCGGATGCCGAAGGAATCGCCGCTGAGGAGGGCCAGGTAGTTCGGCAGGCTGGGATGGCTGATCGCATAATAGCGCGTGAGGAGGGCGTATTGGACGGCCCATGCGTTGAAGTTGGGCATTTTGCGGTTGCCGACGACTTCACCGAATTCCTTGTTCTCGCCGATCACGATGATGACATGGGAAAATCTTGGGACCGGCCCGGCTTGGGCGGCGACCGGGTCCTGAGGCCGACTCCAGGCCCGGTCCCCCGCCATTAAAGAGAGGAAGGCCGCCAGCAAAACCTTTCCCGCAACGGATATTCTCATGGTCAAAAAACACCTAAAAGGAATTCGTGGATCCACCTGCCCTCAGTGTAGCCAGGCCCCAGGCCCGTGTCAATGCGGTCCGACTTCTGATCGCCCGGCCACTCCCGCTCCGCCTTGGCTGTGTTTGACCGGACGGCTGTAAGCGCTTATAATTTTCCCGACAGGACCCGCCCGATGAGAACGGTTCTCAAGTTCCTTTCGAGAGTCCTCTTCGCCCTGGCCCTGGCCTCGGCTCTTTCGGCGGGGCCGCCCTTTTTTACCGATGACCCTGTTCCCGTGGACCTTCACTGCTGGGAATTCTACTTGGCCTCGCAGCATTTCATCACGGGCGATACTGTTTCGGGCACCTTGCCCCATATCGAGGTCAACTACGGGGCTGTTGAGAACGTCCAGCTCCACTTGATTATGCCGATGGCCTATGCCAAGCCGAGAGGGCTCCCGTTCCAATACGGCCCCGGCGACATCGAATTCGGGGTCAAGTTCCGGTTTGTCGGCGAAACCCGCTCCGTGCCGCAGATCGGGACATTCCCGCATATCGAATTGCCGGCCGGCAGCCCGAGCCGCGGCTTAGGGAGCGGTACAGTTCAGGTTTTTTTGCCGATCTGGATGCAAAAAAGTTGGGGAGCGTGGACAACTTACGGCGGAGGCGGTTACTGGATCAACCCGGGTCCGGGCAACAGGAACTATTGGATGCTCGGCTGGGAAGTGCAGCGCGACCTTTCCAAATCGATAACCGTCGGCGCAGAAGTCATCAGCAATTCCCCGAAGGCCCTCGGAGAAGCCGGCGAAACCGGCTTCAATCTGGGCGCGCTTCTGTCCACGGGGAAAGGCCAGGTCCTCATGTTCTCGGCCGGCCGGGATCTTCACGGCCCCAACCACTTTTTTGCCTACGTTGCCTACTATTGGACCTGGGGCCCGCGCGCGTAAGGGTTCCGGGCCGGCGCCTGAACAAGACATGCCAGAAGCCATGGCGGCCGCCGTTCTCTTCAAGTATCTCAACGACCTCGAAGTCCCGGCCGAATAGGCCCATGATATCGCGCCGGGTAAAAGACCGCCGATAGGCTCCTTGGGCAATATGCCACCGTCTGTTGCGGCCGCGAAAAAGGGGAAACTTCGGGCTGAAGACAGAAAGGACATAGAAGCCTCGCGGAGCCATGAATCCTAATATGCTGGATCTATAGGCCGGCCAGTCCGATTTTCTCTGATGATGGAGGCACCCATAGTCAAGGACAACATCGAAGGGCGGATCTGAAGGTGGAAGACAAAGGACATCCGCTCTTCGAAAGACGATTCCGGCGGCTCCTCTGGCCTCGGCAAAACGCCGGGCCCGCCTCAAGGCTGAGGGCTCGAAATCAATCCCGACAACCTTGAATCCCATCCACGCGGCGACAATAGCGTGGCGCCCCTCCCCACAGCCGACATCCAGAAGCCTGCCTCCTGGGATCACGCGCTTCAGCCGTTTGAGGAACCTTACGGCATAAGGCGAGGGAACTTCGACCCCCCATCCGTGCTTGCCGGTACGGTAGGCTTCGAGAAAATAACGCCGGTTAGCTTTTTCCGCGGACGGCATGCTCAAGACATCTCCTTATTTTCACTGAAGTGGGACCATGGGGAGCTTTTCTCTATCACCGGGATCAATTCTAGCATAATGGCTGTCGTCGGAGAAAATCAGGAGGGTTCTCAGGGGGTCCGGACCTCCTTTGAGGCGGCGGCCAGGCGGGCTTTGACTTCAAAAAACCATTATGATAAATTAATTCAACTATTACCGGTATGACCGGACAATAACCAAGAAAGCCAGAGATCCGAAAGAAATAAAAGCATATGAAAACTGCCGAAGCCACGACCGCGACCGTCGCCCAACCCCAGAAGCTCGAGCTGAGACGCGATGTCACGATCTGGGGATCGTTCATGTGGGGCTATGCCGACGTCGGGGCCGATATATATGTGGCCTTGGGCCTGGTCATCGGCGCGGCTCAGGGCGCGGCCCCGCTCGCTTTTGCCCTGGCCGGCCTGGTCTATATCATGATCGGCCTCTCCTTCACCGAATTGGCCTCCGCCTATCCCGTGGCCGGCGGCGGCCATTACTATTCCCTGAGAGGGTTGGGCGATCTTTGCGGGTTCTTGGCCGGCGCGGCCCTGCTCCTCGACTACACCATCGACATCGCCCTGTTTGCCACAGCCTCGACCGGCTACGTGAATTTTTTCCTTCCTTATTTCGGGATCACCCTGGCCAAGTTCAACGTCAACCTCGGCCCCTTCCCCAACGTCAATCTCCTATGGCTGGGCGAAACCCTGACCGTGATCATCTTCTTGCGCGTGCTCAACGTGCGGGGAGTCCGGGAGTCCTCGAAACTCAACGAGGTCATCGGGGTGATCGACCTGCTCATGGAGATGTCGATCGTCAGCTTCGGCTTTATCCTCGCCTGGCGCCCGGAATTGCTGATCGATCAATGGAAGCACCAGTTCCCGTCGACGAAGCAATTCATGTACGGCTTCTCCCTGGCGATCATTTCCTTTGTCGGGCTGGAAAGCATCTCCCAGGCGGCCCAGGAGACCCGAAGGCCCGCCACCGTCATCCCCAGGACGTCCGTGGCCCTGATTTTTACCGTCTTCATCCTGGCCATCAGCTTTTCGACCGTCGGCCTGGGGATCCTGAACTGGCAGGACTTCCGGGCCCACGAATCCGACCCGATCGCCTACCTGGCGACGCACATTCCCTATCTGGGGGTGATCGCCGGACCTTTTGCCGCCTTCCTGGGGGCCACGATCCTCTTGATCTCCTCGAATTCCGGCGTCATGGGCGACTCGCGTCTCATCTTCTCCATGAGCCACTTCAAGCTTGTCAGCCAATGGTTCAGCCATGTCCATCCCCGTTTCCGGACGCCCAGCAACGCGATCATCGGTTTCGGCTGGGTCGGCATCGTCCTGACGATGGCGGCCTTTTTGACCCCCCGTGTCCTGGATACCCTCGCCAACCTCTATGCCTTCGGGGCGACGTTCGGTTACATGCTCGTCTTCATTTCCCTCATCCGTCTGCGCTTCCTGGACCCTTACACGCCCCGCCCCTATAAGGTCCCGCTGAATTTCAAGTGGAAGCGCAAGGATGGGCTGGTCATCGATGTGCCCATCCTGGGATTCATCGGTTTCCTCGGGGTGGCTGCCATCTTTTCGACGGTCGTCATCACCCACCAGATCGGCCGGATCGTGGGGCCCCTCTGGATGTTGATCTGCGTCATCTATTACATCACGTTCCGGCAGCGCAACAAGCTCCCCATCTTTCGCAACACGGTCCATGATTGGGAGCGGGAACAGATGGAAGTCCTGAAGGCCGCCGAAGAGTATGAATCCCTCGAGATCTATAAAGCCGCCTTGATCAGGCGCGACAAGCTACGCGGGCTGAAATCACGCTGGGAGGAGAAATAGGTGCGCCGCAGGCCGATCCCGCCTCCTGAAAGGCTGACCGCGACCGACGTGGCCCAGATCCTCCTCGGCGTCCTGATGATCCCCTTGGGCCTTATCATCCTTTACCACGCCCTGACAAGGATCCCGACGGTCACCGCCTTCGTCGTCGGCCTGGCGTTCCTGGCCTTCGGCCTCTACCGGGTGACGACCGCCTCACTTCGATACAAGATGCTCAGGCGAAACCGGGCGACGATAAGGACATAGCGAAGAGTCATGACGACCGCTCCTCAAGTGACGATCCTCGGCGTCCTGTGCGCCACCGTTTTTTCCATCTCCATGGGCACCCTGCTCTGGTGGATGATGCATCCTCCGCGCCAAGTCTCGCAGTCGGTCGCCAAAGCTATGGTGGCGGTCTCGGCCATTAGGAAGATCGTCGTCCCGGTGCAGGGAACGACGTATGGCTACAAGGCCGTGGAGCTGGCTTGCCGTTTGGGAAAGGAACAAAAAGCGGAGATCTTCGTCACCTACGTCATCGAGGTGCCTTTCACCATGCCTCTCGACGCGCCCATGGACAAAGCCACGGCCGAGGCCAAGGGCGTGCTCGAGCGGGCCGAAGAGATCGTCAGGCACAGCAATCTCCCCTGCAAGCCGGTCATGGAGAAGGCCCGACAGATCAGCGAGGGCGTCATCCGTCTGGCCAAGGAGGAGGCGGCCGACTTGATTGTCATCGGCATCCATCCTATGATCGGACTTCCCGATAGGATCATGGGCCGGACATCGGAGGCGATCTTGCGGAAAGCGCCCTGCGAGGTCGTCCTCGACCGACGCGTCGAGTAACTCGGAGAAAGAGGAGGCCGACAAGATGAAAGCTGTCATTCTCGGTTGCGGCCGCGTAGGGTCGCTGCTGGCTTCCTTGTTATCCGAGAGCGGTTGGCAGGTCGCGGTCGTCGATTCCAACCCGGAATCCTTCGCCGGGCTCAGCGACGGTTTCAACGGCGTTCAGGTGAACGGCCGGATCACGGATGACGATACGCTCCGTCTCGCGGGCCTGGAGTCCGCCGACGTCGTGGTGGTCCTGACCTCCGACGACCTATCCAATCTGATGGCCGGTCAGTTGGCCCTCCGCCGGTTCGGCCGGCAAAAGGTGTTGGTCCGGGTACGGGACCCCATCAAGGCCAAGGCCTACCGGGAGCTCGGGATCCAGACGATCTGCCCGACCGAGCTGGAGCTCGACCTTGTGCGCCGGGAGTTAGGGGTCCAACCCAAACGCTAGGAAGGGGACGCCATGTACATCATCATCGCCGGCGGCGGAGAAATCGGCTACAACCTGGCCAAGGCCTTGATCGCCGACCGACACGAAGTCCTGCTCATCGAAAAGGACATCTCTCGCTACAACCTGTTCAACAAGGAACTCGGAGAGGCCATCTTCCATGGGAACTGCTGCGAGATCGCAACCTTGAAGAGCATCGGCACCGGCCGGGCCGATTGGCTGATCGCCGTGACGGGCCTGGACCAGGAGAATCTCGTCATCTGCCAGCTGGCCAAGCTCCTGTTCATGGTCCCCAAGACGATGGCCGTGATCAATGACCCGAAGAACGAAAAGCTCTTCGAGAGCCTCGGCGTGGATATCGTCGTGAACACGACCAGCATGATCAGCGTCCAGATCAGCCACAAGCTGAACATGGGGGCCCTCATCCCGCTCCTGACCGTTCAAAATCTGATCATCGTCCAGGCCGAAATCGACGATTCTTCGCCTGCCGTCCATCAGAAAGTCAAGGACCTCAAGCTCCCGCCGGACACGATCCTGATCGCCGCCATCCGCCAGGACGAGGCGGTCTTGCTCAAAGGGGACACGACCATCCTGCCCAACGACAGGATCATGGCCATCACTCTCCGGGAAAAAGAGGAGGATCTCAGGAAGATTTTATAACATGAAGATCACCCATTATCTGAACCGGCCACAAATCCTGATCGATCTGAAGTCCACCGACAAACTCGGCGTCCTCAAAGAGCTGACCCAAGTCCTCATCGACCAGGGCCTGGTCCCCGCGGAACACCGGGAGGATATCATCGCCGGCCTGGTGGAACGGGAAGAACTGACCAGCACCGGCCTCGGCTACGGCCTCGCCATGCCCCATATCAAAACGAAAGCCGTGACGAAGATCCAAATCGTCTTCGGGCGGAGCGTCGCGGGGATCGACTTCGCCTCCCTGGACGGCAATCCCGCCCATTTGTTCTTCCTGATCTTGGCCCCCCCCGAGATGACGACCGAATACCTAAAGGTCATTTCGGTCATCTCGGCCCTCATGAAGGACGCGGACGAGCGTCAGCGCCTCTTGCGGGCAAGATCGCAGGAGGAGGTCTTTTCCTTCCTTGGTTCGACGAAATAAGGGGGGCGGGTCCCCAAACTTGAACATCTTCAACGTAAAGTCTATGATGGTACAGGCTTAAGAGAACGGCCGTTCGCAAGATGAAGAAGAAAATCGCCGCGGTGCTGATCTTCTGCCTTCCTCTCTGCGTCACGGCGCTCGCCTATCACCACCATGAGGATCATGCCGCGCACGACGAGTGTGGTCTTTGCCTTTGTCTCTCTCTCCATTCAGGTCTGATCCTGCCTTCCCTCTATCATGTATCGGCGCCCACGTTGAACCCCACGCCAATTCCTCTTGAGACCGCGGCGGACGTTTCGGATCCCTATCGCGGCCCTTATTCCGACCGGGCCCCTCCCCTTTTATAGTCGGCTCTCCCACCATTTATCGTCGGGAAAACCCTGGACACGGCTGTCAGACCGCGTGGACAGGAGGGAGGAATCGTCATGAAAGTCAATAAAATGTCCAAGTTTGTGGCGCATCGATGTTTCGCGTCCACGATCGTGTTGCTAATTCTTTTCATGCCCAAGGCCGCCCTAGCCGAGTCCTCGGGAACGATCTTCGGTCACGTGATCGGCCCTGATGGAGCGGCCATCCCGGGTGTGCGGCTCCTTTTGCACAACGATATCACCGGCTACAAGTCCGAAGCCGCGAGCGGGACGGACGGTTCCTTTCGATTCTATAACGTCCCCTTCAACCCCTACCATTTGCACGCGGACCTTAATGGATTCGCCCCCTTCCTTGTCACGGTGAACGTACGCTCTGTGGCCCCCACGGAGGTGACGGTCAAACTCAAGTTCGCCGAAATCTCGGTGACGGTGGTCGTTACGGGCGGCGAGCCCGCGGCGGGCCAGCTCGAAACCGACACGTCCACGTCGCACGTGGACATTGACAAGTCCTATATCGCGCGCGCGCCCGCGGCCGTCTCGTCGAGAGCGATGGAGGAGTTGATTACGGCGACTCCCGGATTCGCCCAGGATGAAAACGGGCGCTACCATTTCCAAGGGGCGCACAGTCAGAGCGAGTACGTGATCGATGGCCAGACGATTTCCGATCAAACGGGCGTCACGTTCTCGAACTCCATCGACCCCGGGATCGCGCAGTCGATGGAAGTCATCTACGGGAACGTACCGGCTGAGTACGGCGAAAAAGTCGGGGCCGTCATCAACCTCGCCACGAAATCGGGGCTCGGCAGCCCTTTCAAAGCGGATATCCAGAGCGGCCTGGGCAGTTTTGGGACCTTCGAAGAGGGCGCGTCCGTGATGGGAGGGTCGCAGACCTGGGGCGTCTTTGCATCTGTGACGGGTTCGTGGTCCGACCGATTCCTCGACCCGGTCAACCCGGACAACCTCCACAATGCGGGCAATACAGAACGGGCATTCTTGCGATTGGACTATGCCACGCCCAAAATGACCGATATGCTCCGGTTGACGTTCCTCGCCGGGCGTACGGACCGGGACGTGCCGAATACATACACCCAGGAGGCCGCGGGTCAGGACGAGTCCGTGAAGAGCCAGGACGAAAACCTCAACCTTGGCTGGACGCATGTGCTTTCCTCTTCCGCGACGTTCGACCTGAACGCCTTCGCCCGTTTCTCGACGTTCCATCTTTTCCCGTCGCTCAACGACACTCCCGTCCTGGCCGAGTCCGACCGGTCGCTCGACAACTACGGCCTCGCACCCTCTTTCACCTGGGCCCACGGAGCCCACGAGGTCAAGGTGGGCGCCGTCTTCAAGAGGTTCCCGATCGACGAACGGTTCAGCTTCGGGATCACGGACCCCACCTTGAACGATCCCGCTTCGCCAGATTACAACCCGAATCTTGCGCCGTATGACTTGACGCGAGGCGGGTCGCTGTTCAATTTCCAAGGTCAGCGCACCGGGACCTACTATGCCGTCTATATCCAGGACAACATCAAGCTTCAGGATCTCACTCTCAACGTCGGGTTCCGATACGACCACAACAATCTTCCGATGAGCCAGTCCGTCCCGGAGCCCCGCCTTGGCGCCGCCTACTTCATCCAGAAAACGAAAACGGTCTTGCGCGCTTCTTACAACCGCGTCTTCTATACGCCGGAGTACGAAAACATCCTGCTCAGCTCCTCTCCCGAAGCTGCAAGTCTCGTCCCGCCTCTCGTGCAGGAGTCCCGGGCCCTCGGAGGAGGGCTGTTGCTCGTGCCCGGTGAGCGGCAGAATGCCACCACGGTGGGTGTGCAACAGGCGCTCGGCAGTCACGTTCGTCTCGATGTTGACTACTGGTGGCGTCGATCAAAGGGAGCGGGCGATCAGGATCAGTTCGAGAACACCGGGATCGTCTTCCCGCTCGCGTTTGCCTCCGGCCGGTACGATGGATGGGACGTCCGGCTTGACTTGGCGCAGACACACGGTTTCCAGGGCTTCCTGTCTCTGGGCCACACTCACGCCATCTACGTGCCGCCGAACGTCGGAGGGCTCTTCCTCGACCAGGCCGCCGTCGAGACCATCACGGCCGGCCCGTTTCTCATCGATCACGACCAGGCGCTCCAAGCGCAGCTGGGAGTTCTCTATGACATCGGGAAGAGCGGCTTCTGGGTGGGGAGCAGCGTCCGCTATGACTCGGGCCTTGTCTGCGATGTCGGGCCGGCGGACATTGCTTCGGACCCCAACAACGCATTCGCCGTCCCCTACATCGTCGTGCACAGCGGGACCGGCCTCGACCCGAATCGCATCGCAGCGCGGACGGTGGCAAATTTCTCCGTGGGCGTCAACCTGTCCCAACACGGCATCCCCTTGTCCATCCAGGCCGACCTGCTCAACGCGTTCAACAAGCAAGGAGTCTACAATATCGAGTCCGTCTTCGGGGGCACCCACGTGATCCCGCCTCGCACATTCGCCGTGCACCTCCGCTACAGCTTCGGAAGCGAAAAATAGTAGGAGGCTCAGGTTCAGGGCGTGTCCGCTCATCCCCGGAATAAGCCTGGAATTCCGACATTATAGTTGGTAGAATAAGTTCGGACAAGGCAGGAAGAACTTGAACGACATCGAGAAGCAGGGCCAAGAAAACTCGCGAAACGAGACCCCGAAAAATCAGATCCTCGTTGCCTCGAGTCAGATGGTTAGGGTCTTGGTCGTCTTGGCCTTTGCCCTATTGTTCGCCCTATTGTTTGGCCTGTTCTTCGGCATCCCCGGGGGGACGGTCATCGGCGTGATCGCCGGCTTGATCGCCGGTGCCATAGCCAGCTTTATCTTCTATGGCTTGGTCGCCGGCCCTTGAGACGGCCCGGCCGCTAAAAAAGACGCAACTCAAGAAGCTGGATAGCATCATCAGGACCGACCTGGCGGCTTTCGAGGAGGCCTTGAAGGGGTACAATATCTCCGTGCTCTTGGTGCCCAAAGCCCGCCGCTAGAGGGTCGCAAGCGAATGCTCCTGGCCGACCGTTCCTGCCCTGCTTGAACCGATGGGCATCAGATGAAAAAAAACCAGGAAATCTCACTTCAGAGGCGGAATTGATCATATCGACTTTCATGGGAGGAGGCGCGCGATGCGATTGACGAACCTTGTGACCGCGGTGGACCTGCACGCGGCCGGAGAGCCCGGCCGGGTGATCATCGGCGGCGTCCTCGACGTCCCGGGCCGGACCATGTTCGAAAAAATGAAATACCTGGAACGGAACGCGGATGGACTGCGGAAGCGCATGCTGAGGGAGCCGCGCGGTTATCCCGCCGCCAACTGCAACCTCGTCCTGCCGCCGACCGACCCCCGGGCCCAGGCCGGGTTCGTCATCATGGAACAGACTGAATACGTCGCCATGTCGGGCACGAACACGATCTGCACGGCCACCGCGCTCCTCGAGACGGGCATGCTGCCGATGAAAGAACCGTATACCGATATCCTCCTCGAGGCGCCCGCCGGCCTCATCCCGGTGCGGGCCCACTGCGCCAACGGAAAAGTCACGGGAGTGACCTTCCAGAACGTGCCCGCCTTCGCCGTCCATCTCGACCGGCCTATTGAGGCCAGGGGCCTCGGCACCGTGGTCGTGGATGTCGCTTGGGGCGGCATGTTCTATTTCATCGCCGAGGCGGGCCCTCTCGGCCTGCGCCTGACGCCCGACGAGGGCCGGGACATCGTCCGGGTCGGCGAAATGATCAAGGCCGCCGTCCGCGAGCAGCTGCCCGTCGTCCACCCGGAAAATCCTGAGATCCGGGACGTGACCATCGGCATGCTCTCCGGTCCGCCCTCCTCTCCCGAGGCGGACCGAAGAAATGCGGTTGTCGTGTCGACGGGCATTTTGGACTGGGACACTCCCTCCTCATGGACGGGGGCCATCGACCGGTCCCCGTGCGGAACGGGGACCTGCGCCAAGATGGCCGCCCTCCACGCCAAAGGGGCACTCCCTCTCCACAAGGACTTCCGGCACGAGGGCATTCTCGGGACGATCTTCACCGGGCGTTTGATCGAGGAAACCCGGGTCGGTCCGCATCCAGCCGTTGTGCCCACGATCACGGGCACGGCCTGGATCACCGGCCTCGCCACCTATGGCGTCGACCCTGACGACCCATTTCCCGAGGGATTCACGGTCGGGGACATCTGGGGCCGGGCCGTCTGATTTGCGTCACCTTGACTTGCTGCCGGGCGCGCTTTATGATCCGATTCAACTGGAGGAGGGAAAATTGGCACCCGAACGCTTATTCAGCCGGCGCGAAAGAAACCGAGTTTCCTATAAAAGACCCGAGCCGTGGGCCCGCCGGTCCGGCGCGCTTTTCCGGCGGGCGCTGCTCGCCACGATTCTGTGCCTTTCCTGCCTCACGGGCGGTCCATTAATCGGTGAAGAAGGCGGAACAGGGGTGTTGCTGCCCGACGGGCGCGAGTTCGTTTCCTGGGAGCGGCCGGCTCGGTTCATCAGGACATATTATGTGGACAACCGGAATCCTCGCGCCGCGGATTCGAACCCGGGCACCAACGAGCTGCCGTTCCTCACCATAAACAAGGCGGCCCAAGTGCTCCAGCCCGGCGAGCGCGTGATCATCATGACGGGCGTCTATCGCGAGCGCATCGATCCTGCGCGCGGCGGCACCGGCCCCGACAAGATGATCAGCTACGAAGCGGCGCCGGGCGCGAATGTCGTCGTCAAGGGCTCGCGCGTGGTCAAGGCCGGCTGGGAGCCATCGACCGGTTTCAAGCTCGACCTGCCGGCGGCGGACCTCCCCAAAGTGAAGATCTATCGTCGCCGCCTGGACGACCTCGATCTCCAGGGCTACAACCCCTTCGGCATGGTCAATATCATGCAGGACCGCGTTTACCTGATGCCCAAGCCGGAAGAGCTATGGCGGCATCTGGCCCGGCGCGGCATGGTCTTTGTGGACGGACGGCGCCTGGACCAGGTCGAGCTTTACCAGCATCTTGGTCGGAAAGATGGGGCTTTCTGGTGCGAGCATGACGGGCTCACGATCCACGTCCGCCTTCCCGGTGACGCTGATCCCGGCCTGCACGAGGTGGAGCTCGCGATCCAGGAGCAGGTGTTCGCGCCGCGGACGCGCGGGCTCGCTTACCTTCGCGTCAAGGGGATCTCGTTCGAGCACGCCGCCAACGCCTTCCCGGTCCCCCAGCGCGGGCTGGTGTCCATGAGCCGGGGCCATCACTGGATCATCGAGGACTGTGTCCTGAGGCACGCCAACGGTGTCGCGCTCGATATCGGCGCCCAGGATTGGGACATGGAGCCGCCGGCCGTCATCGGCCACGCCATTGTCCGCCGCAATCATATCGACGACGCGGGCGTGTGCGGGATCGCCGGGATGGCGGTGCAGGATACCCTCATCGAATTTAACCTGATCGAGCGCGTCGGCTACCAGGACGTCGAGCTGGCCTGGGAGACCGGCGGGATCAAGCTGCATCAGACCAAGAACTGCCTGCTCCGCGCCAATGTCATCCGGCACACGGTCCACGCGGAGGCCATCTGGCTCGACTACGAGAATACGAATACGCGTATCACCGGAAATGTCATGGGCGACACGTTGGAGACGCTGCGGGGCGGCATTTATCTCGAAGCCTCTCACGACGGCAACATGATCGACAACAACATCATCTGGAAAGCGACCGAGGGCGCGGGAGGCGGGTCCTACAACATGCCGCCTCATGGCGGCTGGGGCATCACCGTGGACGGGAGCGACGAGACCGTCATCGCCCATAACCTCATCGGCCTGACCCAGGATGCGGCCATCAAGTTCCGCAATATCGAGAGCCGGATCGTGAGCGGGCGGGGCGGCACCACGCGCCGGAACAAGGTCCTGAACAATATCTTCTTCCGGTGCGGCAAGGCGATCGATCTCTCCAATCTCGACAACACTGCGGACGGCAACCTCTATACGAGAGATTGGGGCGGCACGCACGACGAAACCCAGTCGGTCGGGCGCGGGCTGAACTGGGTTCCCGACGCGGGCACGACCCTGCGGCTCGATCTCGAAACGTGGCGAAAGCTCTTCGGGTTCGACAAGAACGGCGCCACCGCGGACATGAGCATTGACGTCGATCTCGATGCGCTGACCATGACCTGGTCGGTTGCGGGCGCCGTCCCCCAAGCCCCGACCGGGAAGCACTTCCTGCGGGATCTCGCCGGCCAGGCCGCGGGCGATACCCGCAAGCCAGGCCCACTGGTACACTTGGCGGACGCGCCGACCAAAGTGAATATCGATCCCCGGCGGTAGGCCTCCCCTCCCCCGTTTGGAAGGCATGATTTCATTATCCGGAAGGAAGATCCTGATCCTGGGCGGGACCGGGTTTCTGGGGAGCGCCCTGGCCCATCACCTCGTCAATGACCTGGGACTCGACCCGACGGTCATTCGCGTCTTCTATTTAGCGGGCACGCCCGCGGACTCCCTCCGCGACCTCGCGGGTCTGAAGCTTCTCCCGGGCGACATCCTCGACGCGGAGGATGTCCGCCGGGCTGCCGAAGGTGTCGAACTCGTCTTCCACATGGCGGCGTCCACCTCGTTCGACCCGGGCCGCAAGCGGCAGCAATGGTTGGTCAATGTCGAGGGGACCCGCAATGTCCTTGAGGCTGTCCGTCAATCCCCGTCGATCCGCAGACTATGCTACACCAGCACGGTCAACACGCTCGGTGTCCCGAACCCTCCGGGGAGCATCGGGAATTTCGATAGCTCCAACCCCTACACGAGCGATCCCCGGCTCCATGCCTTCCGCTCTTCGGACGATATCCTGGCCTTTGCCGAGGACGTCCGCAAGGGCCGCCTCGCCCGCTGGGAAAAGAGGATCGGACTCGGTTACTTCGATTCCAAATTGGCCGCCCAGGAACTCGTGCAGCTCTATGTGGGCCGGCATGGGCTCAACGTCGTTTCCGTTCTGCCGGGGACGGCCTTCGGCCCGTATGATCTTCTCGTCGGCAACGGCCTCTACCTGCTCAGCATCTATAAGGGACGGATGCCGGGCGTGCTGAAGGGCGGGTTTTCAACGGCCCACGTGATGGACGTGGCCGAGGGACATGTCCTGGCCATGGAATCAGGGTCTCCCGGTTCCCGCTACATCATCACGGGAAGGGCCGAGGACAATCTCCAGTTCAAGGACGCGATAAGGATCATGGCCGATGTCCTGAGGGAGCGATTCCCCGGGAAAAGGCTCCGGACCCCCTCCCTTGTCATTCCCGCCTGGCCGGTAAACGCGGCGGCCTTCTTCTCGGAAAAAATCGCCGCGCTCCGTCGCCGGCCCTGCCTTCTGAGCCGCGCGGCCGTCAGGGCCGGGTCGCAGCCCCTATTTTATTCGTATGAAAACGCCGCCCGTGACCTTGGCTACGAGCCCAGGCGCACGTTCCGCCGGGGCGTCGAGGAGATGGCCGGCTATTTCGACGACGAGGGCTTGTTCGGATCCGACCTTCGGGCCGGAAAGGCAAATTGACAATCCCCGCCATTCTGCAATAGGCTAAAAAAGCTGCGGGTCGCCTGGGGCCCGGCGTCATGCGACCCGGTATCCGATGTGCGGGCATCGAAGACCACGCGAGAAAGGGGCGAAAACGATGTTCAAACGTGCGGCGGCGTCGGTGGCTATCCTTCTGCTCATTCCCTTGGGAGGGGCGACGGGTTCTCTGTTGAGGCCGAGCGATTCCCGGGCCGGGACCGATATTCAGGCGACAAGCCCGCGGGAAAGACTTCTCCTCGATTTCGGCTGGCGCTTCCAGCTCGGCGATATCTGTTCCATCGGGGGTGACCAGGGATTCGGCTCCGGTGAGGCTTTCGCCAAGGCTGGCGAGGCGGACGGCGCCGCGAAGCCGGATTTCAACGACAGCGCCTGGCGGTCCGTCGACCTCCCTCACGATTGGGCTGTGGAGCTCGAGTTCGTCAATGTCAAGAGCGAGCCGGTCCAGGATCACGGTTTCAAGCCGGTCGGCCGGCTCTTCCCCAAAAGCTCGATCGGCTGGTACCGGAGGAGTTTTACCGTTCCCAAGTCGGATGAGGGAAAGCGCCTGGCCGTCCAGTTCGACGGCGTCTTCCGCGACTGCATCGTCTGGTTCAACGGCCATTACCTCGGCCGGAACCTGAGCGGCTACAGCGAGTTCCTCTACGACCTGACCGACTATGTCCGGTTCGGACAGAAGAACGTCTTGGCCGTGCGCGTCGACGCCAGCCAGTACGAAGGCTGGTTCTATGAGGGGGCGGGGATCTACCGGCACACCTGGCTGGTCAAGCATGGGCCGCTCAACATCCCTCCGCATGGGATTTTCGTTGTGCCCAAGGTCGAGGGGCAAACGGCCAAAGTGAATATCGAGACCCGGGTGCGGAACGATCAAAGCGCTGAGGTCCGTTGCGTGCTCCGTTCGCTGGTCCTCGACGAGCGCGGTCAAACCGTGGCCGATGTCCCTTCGGAAGAGCTGAGGCTCTCCGGCCGCGAAGAGAAGACCGTGAGACAGCTGGTGGAAGTGCCAGCCCCTCTGCTCTGGTCCCTCGAAGCGCCCCATCTCTATAAACTCGTTTCCCTCGTCGAATCCCGAAACTTGGTCGCGGACAGGATGGAGACCTCTTTCGGCATCCGCAGCCTTCGTTTCGACAAAGACAACGGGTTCTTCCTCAACGGAAAGCGCGTCGAGATCCAAGGCGTCTGCTGCCACCAGGATCATGCCGGGGTCGGCTCGGCCCTGCCGGACAGGCTGCAGGAGTACCGGATCGAACGGTTGAAGGAGATGGGCGTCAACGCCTACCGGACCAGCCACAACCCGCCGACACCCGAGCTTCTCGAAGCGTGCGACCGGCTCGGCATGCTCGTCATGGACGAGAACCGGCTGATGGGGGGCTCGCCTGAGCTTGTGAGCGAATTCGAGAAGCTGATCCTTCGCGACCGGAATCACCCGTCCGTCATCATCTGGTCGCTCGGCAATGAGGAAGAGATCATCCAGGGCACCGACACTGGCAAGGGGATCGCCCAGACGTTGAAGCGCGTCCAGCAGGTGCTCGACCCGTCCCGGCTCTGCACCTACGCCGGAAACAACGGGAACGAGTACGACGGGATCAACAGCGTCGCCGATGTCCGCGGCATCAACTATATCGTGCTCGGCGACCCCGACGCCTATCACCGGGGCCATCCCGAGCAGCCGGTGTGGGGGAGCGAAGAAGCCAGCACCCTCTCGACGCGCGGCATCTACATCAATGATAAAGACAATGGATACATGAGTGACTACGACCTCAACGCGCCGCGCTGGGGTGCCACCGCCGAAAAATCGTGGCCTTATTACGCCGTCAGACCCTGGTTGGCGGGCGAGTTCGTCTGGACCGGCTTCGACTACCGGGGCGAACCGACGCCCTACAGCTGGCCCTGCATCAACTCGCATTTCGGCCTCATGGACACATGCGGCTTCCCGAAGAACAATTACTTCTATTACCAGTCGTGGTGGACGGACAAGGATGTTCTCCACATCGCTCCCCACTGGAATTGGCAGGGCAAGGAAGGGCAGGCGATCGACGTCTGGTGCCAGAGCAACTGCGACACGGTCGAACTCTTCCTCAACGGAAAGAGCCTGGGCCGGAAGACGATGAAGCCGAATACGCATCTCGAATGGAAAGTGGCCTATGCGCCGGGCGCGCTCGAAGCCCGGGGGGTCAGAAAAGGCCGAACGATCTTGGCCAAGGTCGAAACGACGGGACAGCCGGCCGCGATCCATATCGAGCCGGACCGGGCCGTGATCCGGGCCGACGGCGAAGATGTCTCCGTCCTGAACGTCTCCATCCGTGACGCCCAAGGATGCGAGGTCCCCGTGGCGGACAACCTGGTCAGGTTCGAGGTCGCGGGAAACGGGCGGATCATCGGGGTTGGGAACGGCAACCCGAGCAGCCACGAACCCGATAAGTGTCTCACGGGTGCCTGGCAGCGGAAGGCCTTCAACGGCAAGTGCCAGCTGATCCTGCAGTCAAGGCTTGAGCCGGGAGTCATCGAGATCAAGGCGTCGGCGGACGGGCTGAAAACTGTAATCGTGACGATCCGCGCGGATAAGTCTCAGCCGCGCCCTTCCGTCGGGTTCTGACCCGGGAGTGTCTTGAACAGATCGTCAATGGCAATATTTTTCACTTTGCAGGGATGCGGCCCCCAGGATCAGGGGTTGAAAATCTCACTTCAGGAGGGTACATTAAGGACAGACAGGTCGATGCCGGAAGAGAGCGGTCATGAAGAAAAATAGGATCATTGTCCCGATCCTATTTCTGTTCGTCGCATCAGGCCCCCATCATGGTCATGGGCAAACATCGAAAACCCCAACCGCCCTGACCACAGTGGAGGCGGCGTCTCACATCGGTGAAGTCGCTACGGTAAGTGGCATCGTCGTAGACACACGCTATCTCTCATCGAGTCGCGGCCGACCGACCTTCCTGAATTTGGACAAGCCCTATCCGAACAGGATCTTCAGGGTGGTGATTTGGGGTGCCGACCGCGACAAGTTCGGAGAACCCGAGAAGAAATATCGCGACAAGAACATCTGCGTCACCGGGTTGATCCGCAGGCACCACGGGAGGCCGGAAATCATTGCGAAAGATCCAAAACAGATCCGGATCATGGAGAGGTAGGCGAATTCCGGACCTCATCCCTAAAAAATAGGTTGAGGTTATTTCCCGCCGCAATCGATCGCGGCGATCGAAAACGCCGGAATCATCACGACGTTTCCGGACTCCCTCTCGAGTTTCACCTTGACCACCCTCCGGGGATTGGCGAAGCCGTTGATGACGTCGATCTGTTCCCTCTCCTGAGCGTCCTTGACGACCTCCCCTCCCCTGACGCTGAACCCGGGCCCGAAATCCGAAAGGTCGAGGACGAGGCGGATGGGATCCTTCCGGGGGTTCACCGCGAAAACCGTGACACCGGTTCTGTCCTCCGAGGCACAGGCCGTGGCATCCACCTCGACCGGAATGTCGGCGGCCAGGCGCAGGGGCAACGGCCGGGAGTGCGTCCGGTAAAGAGTCATGACAAAAAAACTCGGCGTCCGGTAGAGGCCGGCGGCGTTGGTCTGGATCGACCCGCCCGAGAAGCTGTTGGTCATATTCGACCGGCAGGCCAGGATCACGAATTCGGAATGGCGGTGCAGGACGTTGAGGAATTGCGCTTCAAATAGGGCGCAGCCAAGAGTGTTGAGCTTGCCCCGGCCGAGGCCCCAGTTTCCGGCGTCGATATTCCACTCCGTGACGCCCACCCGGATCCGGTCGCGGCCGGCCGATTCCCTGATCCAGCCTTCGATCTTGCGGAGGTCCGAATCCACCCCGTCAAGATCGGACTGGTAATAGTGGGGACAGACGATGTGGATGTCCGGACCCGCGACGTCGATGATCTCCTTGGTCGGGAAGGACGAGAGGACGGTGGCGCCGGGGTCGGCGGCCCGGACGGCGCGGGCAAACTCCACGAGGCTCTTGACGTATCCGGGCGCGTCGATCTCGTTCCCGACCTGCCAGTACTTGACGCCATAGGGCTCGGGGCGGCCGTTCGCCGCCCGTTTCCGGCCCCACTCGGAGTCGGCCGGCCCGTTGAGATATTCGACCATATGGCGGGCGCTCGCGACGCCGTCCCCGAGGCTGACGCAGATGAGCGGCTCCGCGCCGACAGCCCGGCAGAGGCGGACGAACTCCTCGACGCCGACGTCGTTCGTGTCGCGCCGACCCCAGACGCGGTTGACGAATGACGGCCGGAGGTCCCGGTCACCGATGGCATCGCTCCAATGATAAAGGCCGGGGTCCACGGTCGAGCCGCCCCAGCGAACGATGGGAGGCCCGAGTTCTTTCATCGCCTCGACGACGTCCCGGCGCCAACCCTGGATATTGTCTTCGGGCATCAGCGAGAGTTTGTCGAGCCAGAGATGTCCGGAGCCGCGGGCTTCGACCTCGAGAACGGCCCGGTCGGTCGTTCCGTCGGAAACGAGCTTACCGGAAAACTTCTTCCATGGAGCGGCCGGAGACGGGAGATCGAGCGCAGACAGGGTCGTCCACGATCCGTCGGGCAGAAGGGCCTTGAGGCAGACATGGATTCTCATCGAAGACGAGTCGCTTCGCCCATAACCCGAGAACACATAGGCCATTCCCTTGTCGACGGCGAGGTTGCTCTGGGTCAGGCGCGCCGGGCGGCCTTTGGGGACGTCCAGCCGGCAGGATTGTCTGTCGTTAAAAGGCCGTTCGGTCTCGTAGCTCCAGTCCGGGCTCTTATCCCAGTCGCGGTCGCAGAGATTGGGCTCTCCCCGGAAGTAGTCCCAGGTCGAGGCCGGGAGCACGCCTTCGAAACCGCGGTCGCCGAGCATCTCGGCCCACATCCCCGGCACGAGGTCGTCGAGGAGCTCGACGAACCCCCCATAGAGCATGGGGCTGATGCGGCCGGCGTGGAGAGGCTGCGAAAAAACTTTCAGGCTGACGGAGCCCGCCGGACCCCCCGCGCGGCCGAGAAGCGATGACGGCGGCAAGGCCAGGGCAAGGAAAACCGGAAGGGCCCGGATTGCGCGAGCGGTCATTTCTCCTCCTCGCTCAATGTACCACCTCTGAAATGAGATTATCAAGCTTCCGGTCTGCTCCCAGCTTATGTCAATTTGCCTCAAGGCTTACGTTATGGGTGGACCGATCTTCATGGAAAAGGTTCCATTGACATGGCTCCTCGGCTGGAAATATCATGACTCCGGAATCTCTCCCGGACTCTGCCCTATGGCCAAAACGCCATGACGGCACATCCCCATGATCAAGGGGGCGGGAAAGTTCGACCCGTCGCGAAAGGAGACACGCCGATGAGGACGAGGAATAAAACAAAGCGGATAGGCTGGGTCGCCGTTGTCATGACCCTGCTCGGAACATGGGCCGCGGGAGCCCAGGACTCCGGCGATGCCCTCGAGCGTGGCTTCAAGGACCCGCCGGATAGCGCCAAACCGCGTGTTTGGTGGCACTGGATGAACGGCAACATCACCAGGGACGGGATCAAGGCCGATCTGGAATGGATGAAGCGCGCCGGGATCGGCGGCTTCCAGAACTTCGACGCCGCGCTCAATACGCCGCAGGTCGTCAAGAAACGGCTGATCTACATGACGCCGGAGTGGAAGGACGCGTTCAAATATGCCGCGACCCTGGCCGACCAGTTGGGTCTGGAGATGGCCATCGCGGGATCTCCCGGATGGAGCGAGACCGGAGGCCCATGGGTGCCGCCCTCCCAGGCGATGAAGAAGCTGGTCTGGAGCGAGACCCGGCTGGAGGGCGGACGGCCGTTCAAAGGCGTTCTGCCCAAGCCTCCATCCACGACCGGACCATTCCAGAACATCGGACGCGGGGGATCCGAGGGCGGGACGTCCGCGCATCCTCCAGAATACTATGGCGACAGCGCGGTCATCGCTTATCGCCTGCCGGACAGCGACCTCTCGATGGCCGAGCTGCGGCCGAAAGTATCCTCCAGCGGCGGTCAATTCGACCTCGCCGGTCTGACCGACGGCGACCTGGCCAAAACCTTCTTCCTCCCGGCCGCGCCGGTTGACCAGAAGGCCTGGGTGCAATTCGAGTTCGAAAAGCCCCAGTCCGTTCGAGGCCTCAGCATCGTGGCTAGCTTCATAGGGAGAGGCGACAGCAGCCAGGCCTTGGAGGCCGGCGACGACGGCCGGCAATTTCGAACGATCGAAACGATCCCCGGCGGCGAAACGCCCCAACGGACCATTACGTTTCCGGAAGTCACCGCCAAATTCTTCCGCTTGACGTTCAAGACGCCCCAGCCCCCGGCCGGCCGGAGTGGATCGGGCGGCGGCACGCCCGCGGCCCCGCCGGGGACGCAGGTCGCCGAGATCATTCTGCACGCCGGAGCGCGGGTGAACCGGTTCGAGGATAAGGCGGCTTTTTCGGCGGCGACCGACCTTGACAGTCTCGCAACGCCTCCCGTTCTGACCCTGGACGCCGTGCGCAAAGCCGACGTTGTCGACTTGACTTCGAAAATGCGCCCGGACGGCAGGCTGGACTGGACGCCGCCGGCCGGCCGATGGATCGTGCTGCGTCTGGGCTATTCGCTGACCGGTGCCCGCAACGCCCCGGCTTCGCCCGAAGCGACCGGCCTCGAGGTGGACAAGCTCAACCGCGGCCATGTCGAGACCTATCTCAACATTTATCTGGGCCGGTACAAGGACATGCTGGGCGCTTTGATGGGCAAGCGCGGCCTGCAATACGTGATCACGGACAGCTGGGAAGCCGGCGTCCAGAACTGGACCGAGGACATGATCGCGGAATTCACGAAGCGCCGCGGCTATGACCCTCATCCCTGGCTTCCGGTCCTCACCGGTCACGTGGTGGAAAGCGCGGAATCGAGCGACCGCTTTCTCTGGGACTTTCGCAAGACCATCGGCGAACTGACGGCTGAATATCATTATGACCAGATCTCCGCCTCCCTGCACAAGCTCGGGATGGGCCGGTATTCCGAATCGCACGAATCCGGACGGGCTTTCATCGGAGACGGGATGGAAGTGAAGCGGAACGCCGAGATCCCCATGAGCGCGCTGTGGACGCCGGGAAGCCCCAGCGCCGAGCCGCCGGGGTACGGCGTCGACATCCGCGAGTCGGCTTCCGTGGCCCACATCTACGGCCAGAACCTCGTGGCCGCGGAATCGCTGACGGCCTACGGGGGAGAACAGGGCGCGTGGGGTTGGTCTCCCGAGACGCTGAAGCCGACCGCGGACACGGAGCTGGCGATGGGGCTGAACCGCTTCGTGATCCACACATCCGTTCATCAGCCGGTATCGGACAAGATCCCGGGCCTTTCGCTCGGGCCGTTCGGGCAGTGGTTCACCCGGCACGAGACCTGGGCCGAGTCGGCCAAGCCCTGGACCACCTATCTGGCCCGCAGCTCCTACATGCTCCAGCAGGGAAAGTTCGTCGCCGACGTGCTCTACTTCTACGGCGAGGACTCCAATATCACGGCCCTCTTCGGAGCAAAGCCCCCGGACATCCCCGCCGGCTACGATTTCGACTTCATCAACGCCGATGCGATCCTGCACCGCCTGTCCGCGGAAGGCGGACGGATCACGACGCCGAGCGGCATGAGCTACGCCGTGCTGGCCCTCGATACGAACAGCCTGCGCATGACCCTCCCCGTCCTGCGCAAGGTCCGCGATCTCGTCAGCGCGGGCGCCGCTGTCGTAGGTCCCAAACCCACCGGCACTCCGAGCCTGAGTGACGATCCAGGGGAGTTCCGTTCCATCGCCGACGAGCTCTGGGGTTCGGGTGAGGGCGAACGCGCCTACGGCCGGGGCAAGGTCTATGCAGGGCGGACGATCGGACAGGCGTTGGCCGCCCTTGGGGTTGAACCTGACTTCGAATACACCAAGCCGCGGGCCGACACGAAACTCCTGTTCGTGCACCGCAAGCTGGCCGATGGCGACGTCTTCTGGGTCGACAACCGCAACAAACGCGTGGAGACGCTCGAAGCGAGCTTCCGGGTCCAGGGGAAGGACGTGGAGCTTTGGCACGCCGACACCGGCGAGGTGGAGCCGGCCTCTTACCTGATCGCGAACGGGCGCACGACCGTCCCGCTGCGCCTCGATCCTTATGACGCGGTGTTCGTTGTTTTCCTCAAGCCGGCCACGATCCGGGCAAGGGCGCTGCCGCAGGAGATCGAAACGCCGCTCGGCACGGTGGAGGGTCCCTGGACGGTCCGTTTCCAGGCCCAGCGCGGGGCGCCCGCCGAGATCACGCTCGTCGGGCTGACCTCTTGGAGCGAGGGCGCCGACGCCGGGGTCAGGTACTTCTCCGGCACGGGGACCTACACCAAGACCTTCCAGGCGCCGGCCGACTGGATGACGTCCGGCGCGCGGTTGTGGCTTGATCTCGGCGACGTGAAGAACCTGGCCGAGGTGTCGGTCAACGGCCGGCCGCTGGGCATCGTCTGGAAACCGCCTTTCCGGGTCGAGGTGACCGGGGCGATGAAGCCGGGCCCGAACGAATTGCAGGTCAAGGTGACGAACCTGTGGGTGAACCGGCTGATCGGCGACCAGCAGCCCGGCGCGGCGAAGAAGTTCACCTACACGACGCAGCCGTTCTATCGGGCCGATTCGCCGTTGTTGCCATCAGGACTTCTGGGACCGGTGCGGATCCTGCGGTCCTCGAATGGCTTGTCGCCGCTCAGGTGACCTGCCGGCCTGGAAATCGTTGACAAGGATTCGCGGAGAATGATATGTTCTGCCTCAAATGGACCCGTCCTTCTTCAGGGGTATAGGGAAAGACCTGCTTATCCGGATAGGAGAGGCACGTCTTTGAACCATTCTACAAGGGGGAAAAAACGATGAATAAAATGACAGCGGTCGTAGCCCTCATGGCGGTTTTCTCGCTCGCGATCTGTTTCATCATCCTCGGCGCCGTTTCGGTCGAGCTGATGGCCACCCTGAAGATCGACAAAGGCCAGTTCGGCTCTCTGGGCATGGCCCTGTTCCTGACCTGTTGCATCGTGCAGCTTATCATCGGACCGCTCGTCGACAAGTTGGGCTATAAGCCGTTCGCCATCCTGGGATTCCTGGTCACCAGCGGCAGCCTGTTCCTGCTGGCTTTCGCCCCGAGCTACACGCTGGTCAGGCTGGCCTGCATCCTCCTCGGGATCGGGGCCATGAGCCTCAACACCGTCGGCAATACGCTCATTCCGGTCGTGTTGTTCAAAGGCCAGGACCCGGCCCGGGCCAGCAACTTGGGCAACGCCTTTTTCGGGCTCGGCTACGTGCTGACGCCCCTCCTTTTCGTGTTTTTCCTAACGACCCTGAAACTGAGCTACAGCGCCTCGGTCTCCATCATCGGGGGGTTGGTCATCGTCTTTCTGCTCTTCGCGCTGGCCACGAGCTTTCCCAAGGTGGCCACGGGTTACAAATTTTCCATGGCCTTCAAGCTCCTGGGCAAAGGGGCCGTTCTCGTCGCGGCCCTGGCCCTCGTCTGCTACATGTCGCTCGAAACCACCATGGGGATCTGGGTCAAGCCCCTGATGACCGAACTCCTGGGCGGGAGCGACGTGATGGGCACGGCAGCCAAGGCCGGGCTGGCCCTGAGCCTCTTCGGCGCGGCCATGATGGTCGGCCGGTTCCTGGCGTCGGCCATGAAAAACCTGACGGCCATGGGGGCCAAAGTCATCATGGCGACGTCGCTCGTTTCCGTCATCACCATCGTCGGCATGATCGTCACCAAGAGCCCGGCGCTGGCGGTCGGGGCGATCCTGCTCACAGGGCTGGCCTTCGCGCCGATCTTCCCGACGATCGTGGGGGTGACGTTCGCGAAATTCGAGCCCAGTCTTTACGGCAGCATTTTCGGCATCATTTTCGCGGTCGGCCTGCTGGGGGCGACGTTCGTGCCCAAATTCATCGGCAACCTGAGCGTCGGGCGTTCTGTCCAGGGAAGCCTGCCTGTGGCCGCGATCGCCGCGGGGATCCTGTTCACCATCTCGATGTTCATCGGGAAGGTGGGCCGGTTGAAAAAGCCGGAATGAGCCCGCCTCCGGCCGTAGCCAAGAAGTCATAGAACGCGCGGTGATGAAGGCCGCCCCGAAGAGTCGCTTTATTTAGCTTGCGGGTCCTAGGAACCTGGTGCGGGAATGGGCAAATCGATCCTCTGTGTCGGGCAACTCGTCGCGGACATCGTCGTCCGGCCGGTTGACCGTCTTCCTCACGCCGGTCGGACGGAGCCGGTCGAGGAAGTAGAACTCGTTTCCGGCGGCTGCGCGGCCAACACGGCCGCGGTCCTGGCCAAGCTCGGAGCCGAGGCCCGGCTCGCGGCCCTGATCGGACGGGACGCCCTGGGCGATGCGGCCCTGGCCGATGTCAAGGCCGCGGGTGTCATCGTGGACGCCGTCCGGTGCGAGGCCGGTTTCCAGACCTCGGCGGCCGTTGTCCTCGTCGACGGTTCCGGCCAGCGGTCGTTCTATTACCGCGCCGGCGGCTGCGAGATGCTGACCAATGCCCACGTGGCCGACGGCCTCTTGAAATCGGCGGGCATCGTCCATATCGGCGGCGCGATGAAGCTCCTCCGGCTCGACATGGGGGAGCTCATGCGCCGGGCGAAATCGCTCGGCTGCGTGACATCGCTCGACACGGACTGGGACATCTACGGGCACTGGATGGCGCGGATCGAAGGCGCCCTGCCGGCCCTCGATTACCTCCTGACAAATGAAGAAGAGGCCGCGATGTTGACCGGAAAGGAGCGGCCCGGCGAGGCGGGGCAGATCCTGCTGGCCCGCGGTCCCAAGGCCGTGGTCATCAAGCGCGGCGAGCGCGGGGCCATGCTGGTCACGCGGGAGGGCGTCTCGGAATTTCCCGCCTACCCCGTCGCGACCGTCGACACGACGTGCGCGGGCGACGCGTTCGTCGCGGGTTTCCTCCTGGGCGTGGGCGCGGACCCCGGCGGGTCCCTCGATAGTGCGGTCCGCCTGGGCAACGCCGCGGGCGCCCTCTGCACGACCCGGATCAGCCATCGGGGCGTGACGTCGCTCGAAGCCGTGCGCCGTCTGATCGAAGGAGGCGGGAAGTGATGGGCCGTCCGCGGGAAATATTCCTCACCCGCCTCGACGGCCGTTCTACGGCCCGATCAGCTTCAGCCGAACAGTCCCCTTGACTGTTTCCCCGGCCTTGATCAACCGGCCGGCCCCATAGTGGAAACCCAGGACCGACCACTCCTTTGGCCCACCCGACCCGCCGTAGAAATCCAGGACTTTCATCGAGACCTCGTGGGGCGTCAGCGTGCATCGGACGGTCTGAGTGCCATCCGAAACGACCCGGACGCGTCCGCCCGGCCCTGAAAGCGAGGCGCTATAGATATTGCGCTTGGCGCTTCGGAAATCGTTCGAGCCCCAGGCGTGATCATCGAGGGCAAAAGGCCGGCTGCCGGGCGGGACGGTCTGGGCGGCCTTCGGATGCGCTTCGGCGGCGCCGCACGGCCGCCCGATGTGGTCCTCGGGATAAGCCGTGTATTCGGCTCGGCGGTCCCACTCGAGCTTGGCGAAAGAAAGCGGTAGGTCGAACTTGAGGCCGAGCTCCCGCACCCAGAGGTCTGGACCGAGATACGTGAAGTCATAGGCGAATTCCGCGTTGCCCTCCATATCGAGCCGCACTTCATAACCGCCCTTCCATTCCTTGCCGAACGTGCCTTCCCAGCGGACCCGGCCGTCGCCGTGCGTTTCGCCCGTAAATTTCCAACCAACCGGGTCTTCGCCGGCCGGGGCCTCGCTCTTCAGCACATGCAGGGCGGGCCCTTTCAGAAGGACCTGGGTATTCGCGGCCAAGCCCCACATCAGTTCGCCGCTGACGTGTTCGTAGGCGAGTTCGGTATTCCGGCCGCGGAGATAAACGACAGACGCGCCGGAGAGATACCTGTCCTTCTCCTCCCCGATGCGCGCCGGGGCGCCCATGGTCCACTCCCCCGCCGGGCGCGGCTTGAACGGCAGGCGGAAAGTGTTGACGAGGCGGAGGCCATCGAAGAACCGCAGCTCAAGCGTCTCTTCCGGGCCGGCCTTATCCGGGATGACGAGCGTGCCGCCCGACCGCGGCGGCACATCGGCCCGCGCGACGCCGCTCCGGTCGCCGATCCGCCAGCGGCACTCATAGATCTTGAGGTTTTCGAACACGTTCTGGTTAAAAACGGGGACGCGCACGGGCCCGGGGTCGAGCGGCGCCGTCGGGACCTGCACCGGCGAGTACACCTGGCGGCAAAGCTCCCATTCCGGCCGCGGCCGCCGCCAGCCGTCGACGATGCCCCAGACCGTATCGCCCACGTAGCCGTGCCCGGGCCCGCTGTAAATGGCGTCCGCGTAGCGGATCGGAGTCATGCCCCGCCGCCAGTAGCCGATGCCGCGGCCGGGGATCTGGAACGCATCGTCCACCCAGGCCCAGATCATGGTCCCGACCTGGTTTTCGGTTTCGAAGCAGGCCTGGACGACGTCGGGAACGCCGGTGACCCAGTAATCGTGCATGCCCGGGTCGAGCTCAAGGGAGACGGCCAGGTCCCCCCAGCCGTGGAAGACGGTCTGGCACTCGTCCATGAACACCGGCTTGGGGAGGCCGGCCTTTTCGCGGATGAAGAGGTTGAGGTTCGTCGGGTGGTGATAGACGGCCATGTCCGCCTTGTCGTTCTCGGGCGCGTACGTCCCGCTCGACGGCCTGGCGGGGTCGGCGCGTTTCGTGTATTCCCGCGTCATCTGGAAGATCCGGGTGTAACTGCTCTCGTTGCACATCGACCAGTAGACAACGGACGGATGGTTGCGGTCGCGCTCGACGAAGGCGGAGTAAATGCCCATGTAGAGCGGCACGTCGCGGAGATCGTCGGTCTCGGACCAGCAGGCCGGCCCCTCGTCTTCGATATAGAGCCCGACCCGATCGGCATATTCCGGCGTATGGGGATGGGGGGGATAGTGCGACGTCCGGATGGCGTTGAGGTTGCAGGCCTTCATGAGGTCGAGGTCCTTCTCGACGAGCGAGGGAGGGATGGCGCGGCCGAGGACGGGGTCTGCGGAATGCAGGCAAGCGCCGAAGAGCTTGGCGCCCCGGCCGTTGATGGTGAAACGCTTGCCGAGGACCTCCGTTTGCCGGAAGCCCAGAGGCGATTCAACGGCCGACCCGTTGAATGTCACGGCGATCCTGTAGAGACGGGGACGCTCGGCGGTCCAGGGCTCGGGGCTCTCGATATGGAGGCGCATCGGAACCGTTTTTTCCTCCCAGGAATCGAGCGATACGGTCCAGGTCGCGGCCTTCACTGAACGGAGCTCCGGGTCCAGCACCTGAACGCTGAGCGTGCCGTACTTCACTGGCACGGACTGGGCGTTGGCCAGGGCGGCGGAGACGGTGAGGTCCGCGTCCCGATACCCCTTGTCGTATTCGACGCTCCAGGCGGTCCGGGCCACATGGACGGGTTCGACCGCGAAGACCTCGATGGGCCGCCAGATCCCGGCGAGCTCGAAGTCCGCGTAGACGCTCATGTGGTCGATGTCCGCGGCCCGCGTGCGGGCCCGGATAAGGACGTCGAGCGTGTTGGCCTCGCCGTACTTGGCGGCGGCGGTCAGGGCGAACTCGACGGGGGTGGCTCCGCCGTCATGGCTCCCGACCCGAACCCCGTTGAGCCAGGCTTCGCACCCGCTATAGATGCCCTCGGCGCGCAGCTTGATGAGCTTCCCCTTCCAGTTCCGGGGGAGCTCGAACACCCGGCGCATGACGGCGGTCCCGGTCTCGGAGCGGAATCCCTTCATTTCCCAGTTGGAGGGCACCTCGATCTCCCGCCAGCCCGGGGCAGCGCGCCAATCCGCGGGCGGGTCGATGAGGATCCGCCACGTCCCCTCGAGGGAGAGGCGCCGGGTCAGGGGCGGGGCGGTCAGGCGGAGAGGGAGGTCGGCGGCGTCCACATCAAGCCTGCGGCCGGCCGCCGCGATCGTGATCTTGCCGGCGGCGTTGAGCGGGACGGGGACGGAAAAAAGGCCGTTTTCGCCCGTCGTCGCGTTCCGGATCCAGGAGCCGCCCGTGACGGTCACGGCTTCGCCGGCAAGGCCTATGCGGCCTTTGTCCTTCGAAACCGTCCCGATGAGGCAACCCCTCGAATCGCCCGAGACGGCGATCTCGACCTCGCCGGTGGTCCGGCCGGCGGCGGCCGCGAGCAACACACAGACCGCGAAGGCTGCCGCTTTATGAATTTTCATGACGCATCTCCATTGACCGATTCACAATAACGCAACCGGGGTATGGCGCACGCCGGGAGCCCGGCCGGATGTCTTCCCTTCAGCCCTTGCGGTGAAGGGATTCATCGACCGCGTGCTCGGCGGCGATGGGACTCAGCGAAGGCTCGATGCGGCGGCCTTCTCCGAAGTACGGCGCGCCATCGGGAGCGGCCCAGCGCGCGGCGTTGGCGATGATCCGGCGCACGCGAGCGTCACGGTAGATGGGAAACGTTTCGTGGCCCGGGCCGAAGTAGAAGATCTTGCCCTTGCCGCGGCGGAAGGTGCAGCCCGAGCGGAAGACCTCCCCGCCCTCGTACCAGCTGATGAAGACGAGCTCGTCCGGCCGCGGGATGTCGAAGAATTCCCCGTACATTTCCGTGTGCGGCAGCTCGAAGAACTCGCCGTCAAGGCCGCCGGCGATGGGGTGCGACGGGTCCAGGATCCAGACCCGCTCCTTTTCGGCCGCCTCCCTCCAACGGAGCATGCAGCTCGTGCCCATCAGCCGGCGGAAGATCTTCGAGGCGTGGCCCGAGTGAAAGACGAGGAGCCCCATGCCCTCGAGGACGCGTTGATGAACATGGTCGACGACGGCGTCGCTCACCCGGTCGTGGGCCGCGTGCCCCCACCACGTGAGGACGTCCGTTCGAGCGAGGACGCCGGCCGTCAATCCGTGCTCGGGCTCATCCAGGGTCGCCGTGCGAACATCCACCGCCTCTCCGAGATGCTGCCGCAACGCGGCCGCGATAACGGCGTGAATTCCCTCGGGATAGATCTCCCGGGGCAGCGCGGCCGTTCTCTCGTGGACGAATTCGTTCCAGACCATGACGCGGAGGGGAGGGTTGGTCATAGGCATATCCTTGCCGGCCGTTCCGAGCCGAATATATCTCCGGGGCCGAACCGATGTCAAGGACGCGGAAGCGGCGCGCGTGGAGCGGCCGTCGGCTCGGGAGCGGAAGCTTTGTCGGCCGTTGCTTGATGCCGGCCGTGTGGAGTGGGATAATGGAGAAAATGAAGGGCATCAAGTGCCGTAAGGGAGTGATCAACGAATGATGGTAAAAAAAGGAATACCTTGGAGCATACTCTTGACGGGCTTATCGGTCTTGACATTGATGGCCTTGTCCCCCGGACAGACACAAATCCCGGACCAGAAGTACGAAGGGCTCCTGGGGACATGGGACGTCCAGACGGAGGGGGCCTCCTATACCTTCGTCTTCGAATTTTTCCTCGAGGACGGCATCCTCAAGGGAAAATACACCGGGCGCAGCGAAACAACGAAGATGGACAACCTGACCTTCGAGAACAACATCCTCCGCTTCTCGGTGACGGTGAACACGATGACACTCGATTATACCGCCACCATCGACGGGGATAAGCTCTCCGGGCAGGTCACGCTGCAGTACGGGCAGGCCGACATCAGCGGGCAGAAACGGAAAAAATAGGGAGCCGAAGTCCCCGCCTTATTGGGGATGAGGTCGAGGCTTGAAAATCTCATTTCAGAGGTGGTACAGTGAGTGGGTGTAGGTCAGTGTTTCACCCACGATTCCATAGGATCAACGGGAGGGTACCGATGAAAAAGACGTTGGTGGCTGCGGTCCTTTTGGGTCTGTCCTTTCTT
>Ga0187881_10000233_pt1 | contig 69137 bp, 57 predicted proteins | sample June2016WEW_19_1_2_FD_133017 | JGI IMG/M metagenome (GOLD analysis project Ga0187881, IMG submission 133017) | Peatland microbial communities from SPRUCE experiment site at the Marcell Experimental Forest, Minnesota, USA - June2016WEW_19_100 | ecosystem: Environmental > Terrestrial > Soil >... | reverse complement strand
GTTACGGCGCCGAGACATTCCACACCCTTAAATCAATTCTGAAGAAGAAGGGCTATGCGACAAGCGTCGGCGACGAGGGCGGCTTCGCACCGAATCTCAAGAGCAATGATGAGGCCTGCGAGGTCATCGTTTCAGCGATTGAAACGGCCGGATATAAGCCGGGAAAAGATATCGCCATTGCGTTAGACCCGGCGGCAAGCTCGTTTTATGAAAACGGTAAATATAACCTGGCAAAATCCGGGCAGGGCAAGAAAACCAGCTCTCAAATGACTCAACTATATAAAACGTGGATTGAAAAATATCCCATTGTTTCTATTGAAGACGGCCTTGATGAAAATGACTGGGACGGATTCAAGGAGCATACCGCAGTTCTCGGCAAAAAGATTCAAATCGTCGGCGACGATCTTTATGTCACAAATACGAAGTTTATTAAAAGAGGCATTGAGGAAAAGGCGACCAACGCGGTACTTATTAAACTAAACCAGATTGGCACCATAACCGAGACCGTCGAGGCAATTGAGCTATGCCGAAAAGCGGGCTGGGGCTATGTAATTTCTCACCGTTCCGGCGAAACCGAGGACACTTTTATGGCTGATTTTGCCGTCGCTATGGGCGGCGGACAAATCAAGACCGGTTCTGCCTGCAGAAGCGAAAGAATCTGCAAGTATAACCAACTGCTGCGAATCGAAGAGGAGCTTGGCAAATCAGCCAGGTTCGCCGGCTTTATGTTGCAGAAAAGTTAACCGAAATTCCGAAAAATAAAGGCAGGTGTTGCGAACCGGTAAAGGTTGTGTAGCACCTGCCTTTTTTTATTGTTATGTTAAACGAAAGAACTATTCGAATAATAGCGTTCGTAATTTTCTTCGGCGTCGGTGCGGCCGTATTGTCGGCGACGACGCTGTGCGATGATTTGCTCGAATATTATTACTACAAAGGCCTGCTCGCCCAGGCCGAAAACCACCTCAAAAAACTCGAATCTCTCAACACCGATTACGATACCCTGCTCGCCCAGATTGAAGGCAATCCCAAAGAGCTTGCTCGTCTGGCGCCCGCTACGCTCGGCATCGAGGTCAACGAGCCAAATACCGCATACCCCCGCGCGACAGTCAGCAAACTCGCGGCCGCGAGGCGCGCTTTGGCCGAAGAACCAAACCAAATCACAATTACACAGGGTGCCCCGCCGTGGCTTTGCCTTTCCTGTCGGTGGCCTCGCAGACATATATTGTTTATATCCGGCGCGACTTTAGTGCTGATTTCCTTTGTTTTCTTCGGCCCAACAAGGGACCCATCCCACACAATGACGGTAAAATCCAATCCCTCCGAATCACCCAAACCGCCCGAAACCCAGCAAACCATACAATGAAATTACAGCGTTCCTTTCTGCCGGAGCACTTCCTGAATTTGTTCGGCCAGGCGGTCTCGCTCGATTGATAAAGCAAGCTGGTCGGCCGCCATCTCCAGGATTTGCCGCTGGTCCGGGGCATTAAATTTGCCCGGCTCACCGGCCTTTAGCCCCAAAACACCAACAGCCCCTCGCGGACAGGTCATCGGCACATATATGGCATTAGCGTCCGGCAGCGTATCGGTTCCAGCGCCCGCTATCTGGTTATGCTCATATACCCACTGGGCAACGACAACTTCTTTTTCCATACCGGCGAAACTGCTGGGTCGGCTGACCGCCGCTTTCAGCCGGCCTGTTTCATCAGGCAAAAATATCGCAACCTCGCTGGTCAAACTCTCCGACAATAACTCCTGGGCGACAGCCACGAGCTGATGTGTCCCAGCGGTGGCAGCCAGTTTCCTGCTTAAACGATATAAGGCCTCGGTGCGCCATTGCCGCTGACGCAGCGTCTCCACCTGCCTGCGAACCCGAAACGCCAGCGTGCTAATCAGAACCGCAATGGTCAGCATAACGGCAAATGTAATAAAATACTGGGTGTCGGTAACATTGAAACTATAGTAGGGCTGCACGAGGAAGAAATCGAACGCCAGCACGCCGGCGACCGACGCCAGAATGCCGGGTCCGAGTCCGTATCTTGTGGTTACAAACAGTACGCCAAGAATAAACACCATTGCCTGGTTTGTTTCGTTAAGCCCCGCCATGCTCATCAACTCGGCAATAGTGGTGCTGACTGCAGTAACCACGATTGTCTTGACGTAAGACAGGTAATTAATTTTGCGCCGGCTGACAAGATGCTGGGTCTTGCTTTCGTCAGCGGGGTCTTTGGGGCCTCTAATCACATATACATCTATGTCGCCGCTATGACGTAATACTTTACTTATGATGGAACTGCCCATTAATTCACGCCATCGCGATTCGCCTGTCTTGCCGATTATGATTTTCGTAACACTTTTTGACTGGGCATACTTTACAATCTCCTCGGCCATATCTTCCCCGCCGAGCGTAACGATTTCTGCGCCCAATTGTTCAGCCAAATTAAGGTTGTGGGCGAGCTTCTGGCGAGCGGCATCGTTCATAAAACGACCCGTGTCCACATAGGCCGCTATCCATGGCGCACGCAGCGCCATTGCCATCCGTCTGGCGGCCCGAATTAATCTCGCCGATGTCGGGCTGGGACCGATACAAACAAGCAATCGCTCTCTGGTCGTCCCCACACGGGCGCCTCCCGATGTCTGGACCTGCGCGCTCAAATGGTCGGCGGTTCGCCGCATAGCCAGCTCACGCAGGGCAGTCAGGTTGGGCAGTTTGAAAAACTTCAGCATTGCCCGCTCGGCATCAGCAGGAAAATATATCTTGCCCTCTTCGAAACGCTGCAGTAAATCTTCAGGCGGCAGGTCCACCAGCTCAACCTCATCGGCATTGTCAAAAACAGTATCAGGAACCGTCTCACGGACCGCGATACCAGAAATCTTCGCCACAATATCGTTCAAACTCTCTAAATGCTGAACATTCAGCGTGGTGTAAACGCTTATGCCGGCGTCCAACAATTCCTCCACGTCCTGCCATCGCTTTGTATGTCGCAGGCCGGGGGCGTTGGTATGGGCAAACTCATCGACAATTATCACCGCCGGCTTGCGAGCCAGTACCGCATCGAGGTCGAACTCCTTCAACTTTATGCCTTTGTATTCCACCTCTTTGGACGGAAGAATCTCCACTCCCAGCATAAGCATCTCGGTCTCAGGTCGCGCGTGCGGCTGAACATACCCGATAACAATATCCACACCTGCGCCGGCCTGCTCTCTTGCGGCCTCCAGCATCGCATAGGTTTTGCCGACACCCGCCGCATAGCCGAAAAATATCTTCAGCCTGCCGCCGGCCTTCGCCTTTTCCTCTTCGCGGATTTGTTCGAGCAGCTCATCAGGATTTGGTCGCTGGTTATCCATTCTTTATCTTACAGTGAATCCTTTTCGTCATTGTCGAGGCCGAGTTTCTTTTCGAGGAGCTTGATGGACTGCAAAATGATATAGGCCTCGTCGTTTGTTTTTATGTCGGAAGCAATGCCGGCTTTTTTCAATAGTTCGGTTATTCTCTTTGATAAATAGGAGACAGCATTAGAAACATAAAAAGGGAAATACCAGAAATAGCCAAAGGCCAAAATGGCGCACAATGTAGCCGCTACTGCCATATGGGTCTTTACGTTAGCGGACTGCTGTTTCGTTATCAGATTTTTTCGGACAACGGCCTCCATGTTAAGGTCGTCGATGCTGAGGATGGATTGTTTGAGTTTTTCATAACAAGGCAGAACTTCGTTAAAATACATCGAGGTAGTGCCTAAACCATTTTTGACCTTATCGCAGAGGTTCATATAAACAGCATAATCGCGATTGAGCGTGTCAACGTACTCTTGTTCGTGAATCTCTGTTATGTCGTTATTTTCGGCTGCGAGGTTTTTTTCAAAATCGGCTCTGCCGGTTTCGAAAAGGTGGGAATAATAATCGGATAATCTTTTGCTGTCGCTGGGATTGAATATAGTGCTGCTGATGGAAGTCCTGGTGTCGTCGAGTGCGGAGAGCATGTTTTTTGAATAGACAATGGAATCATAATTATTTTTGAGAATGCTGTCGGCTTCTTCGGACAGTTTGCCGACGTAATAAGAGCAGAAAAATGCGAGGGCAAAAATAATAGCAAACAGAAATCCCAAACCAAGCGAAAGTTTTGTTTTAAGTACCATAACGCCTCCAAAATTTAATTAAATCAAATCGTTATCTGCCTATTTGTTTTTGAGGTCATCCAGGGCAAGATTAAGCTCCAGCACATTTACCCGTGGTTCGCCAAGAATACCAAGTTGTCTGTCTTTGGTCAATTTAACTACAAGCTCCCTGATTTTGGTTTCATCAAGGTTTCTCGCCTTCGCGACGCGGGAAACCTGATACTCCGCCGCCGCGGGGCTTATATCAGGGTCGAGACCGCTGCCTGAAGCCGTTATCAAATCAACCGGAACCAATGACTTACTCGCGGCGTCCGCGGCCTTCAATTGCGTAATCCTGGCCTTGACGTTTTCGGTCAAAGCCGGATTAAGCGGCCCCAGGTTCGAGCCGGAAGAATTGGCGGCGTTATAAGGCATAGGCGACGTCGCGGATGGTCTCGCCCAGAAATACTTCGGGCTGCTGAATGACTGCCCGATAAGTGAAGACCCGACGGTTTTACCGTTGTTGACAAGCAGGCTGCCGTTGGCCTGACGCGGGAATACTAATTGAGCAACACCGGTTACAATCAACGGGTAAATAACACCCGTAATCACAGTGAATACCACTATGCAGGCAACAGCTTGTCGCAGGATACGAATCATATTCTCACCTTCATCATTATAATCACACCAAATGCAAAACTACCAGCAGCATATCAATCAATTTAATTCCAATAAAAGGCACAATCAATCCGCCGACGCCGTAAATGAGCAGGTTCTTTCTCAGCAGCTGCGTTGCGGGCATCGGGCGATATTTAACCCCCTTCAGCGCAAGCGGAATCAGGAAGACGATAATAATCGCGTTAAAAATCACGGCAGACAAAATAGCGCTGTTGGGCGTCGCAAGTGCCATCACGTTCAGCGTATTAAGCGACGGGTAGGTCAAGGCAAACGCCGCCGGTATGATTGCGAAATACTTGGCCACGTCGTTGGCGATTGAGAAAGTCGTCAGCGAGCCGCGAGTCATCAGCGTTTGTTTGCCTATTTGCACGATATCGAGCAGCTTGGTCGGGTTGGAATCCAGGTCAACCATATTGCCCGCCTCTTTTGCCGCCTGCGTGCCCGTATTCATCGCTACCGCCACGTCCGCCTGCGCCAGCGCCGGCGCATCGTTGGTTCCGTCGCCCGTCATCGCCACTAAATGTCCGCCGGTCTGATACCTCCGAATCAATTCGAGTTTCGCCTCCGGCGTTGCCTCTGCAAGAAAATCATCCACGCCCGCTTCAGCGGCAATCGCCGCCGCGGTCATCGGGTTATCGCCGGTAATCATCACCGTCTTGATGCCCATCCTGCGCAAATCGCTAAATCGTTCCCTGATGCCGCCTTTGACAATGTCTTTGAGATGAATAACCCCAAGCGCCTTTGCCCCGTCTGCCACAACCAAAGGCGTGCCTCCGCTTTTGGCAATTTTCTGGCTCATCTGCCGAATTTCATCAGGAGTCACCCCACCGTGACTTATAACGAATTTTTCAATCGCATCCACCGCGCCCTTGCGAATCTGCCTGCCGTCAAGGTCCACACCGCTCATTCGCGTCTGGGCGGAAAAAGGAACGAACTTGGCGCCTAATTTTTCTATGTCCCTTCCCCGCAGGTTGTATCGCTGCTTTGCGAGCACAACAATGCTCCTGCCCTCCGGAGTTTCATCCGCCAAAGAGGCAAGCTGGGCGGCGTCGGCCAAATCCTCCATCGACACACCATCCGCAGCGATAAATTCCGTTGCCTGGCGATTACCTAACGTGATAGTTCCGGTTTTGTCCAACAGCAGTACATCCACGTCGCCCGCCGCCTCTACCGCCCGGCCCGACATTGCCACAACGTTGGCCTGACTCAGTCGGCTCATCCCTGCTATTCCGATTGCCGAAAGTAATGCCCCTATCGTCGTCGGGGCAAGGCAAACCAGCAACGCCACCAAAACGGTAATCGTTACAACCCTGCTCTGATCCTGATGCGCCTGCAAAACACTGTAATACGAAAACGGGAGCAAGGTCGCGCAAACTACCAAGAAAACAATCGTCAGTGCCGCTAACAATATAGTCAACGCGATTTCGTTAGGCGTCTTTTGACGCTTGGCGCCTTCGACCATTGCTATCATACGGTCTAAGAAGGTATTGCCCGATTCCGCGGTAACACGTATGACTAACCAGTCCGAAAGAACGCGGGTGCCGCCCGTGACGGCTGACCTGTCTCCGCCGCTTTCACGAATTACCGGCGCGCTTTCACCTGTAACTGCGCTTTCATCCACCGAGGCCACACCTTCTATAACCTCGCCATCAATCGGGATATAGTCACCGGCTTCCACCAGAACCACGTCGCCCTTCCGCAACAGGGACGCCAAAACCATCTCGAAAGAAGAGTCACGCCGAGGATTACTGAGCTTTTTGGCGACCAGGTCCCTGCGGGCTTTTTTCAAACTGTCTGCTTGTGCTCTGCCGTGTCCTTCGGCCATTGCTTCGGCGAAATTGGCAAACAGGACCGTAAACCACAGCCACAGCGAAATGCCGAGAATAAACCACGGGCCTGCCTCGCCTTTGCCGAAAATGGCCTGAACGAACAGGACACTGGTCAGGACGCTGCCGACGAATACAACGAACATCACAGGGTTGCGGAATTGCCTGCGCGGACTGAGTTTGTAGAACGAATCCACAATAGCGGGCCGGATAATGGCCCAGTCAAACGATTTACCTGCTTTTACATTATCACTCATAATTATTTGCCTATCATCATCAAGTGTTCAACTATCGGCCCCAAAGCCAGGGCCGGTATAAAGCTTAACGCACCCACCACAATAACGACGCTAATCAGCAGAATGACAAACATCGGACCAGACGTGCTCAGCGTGCCCGCGCTGGTGGGGACATACTTCTTGGCCGCCAGTGACCCGGCAATTGCCAGCATAAGGATTTTGAACAGGTATCGCCCGCCAAGCATAGCTATCACCGTTGTGATATTATAAAACGGCGTGTTACAGTTAATCCCGCCAAATGCGCTGCCGTTATTGTTGGTTGTCGATGAATAGGCGTAGAGGATTTCGCTGAAACCGTGCGGGCCGGGATTGAACGCACCCGCCTGTCCCGCTTTTGTCGCCACAGCGACAGCCGTGCCAACCAGCGCCAGAAATATCGGCAATAGTATTACCAGCGAGGCCATCTTCATTTCATAGCTTTCTATTTTTTTGCCTAAGTATTCAGGCGTGCGACCTACCATCAGGCCGGCAATGAACACCGTCAGAATCGCAAAAGCCAGCATACCGTAAAGCCCCGACCCCACGCCGCCGAAAATCACCTCGCCCAATTGCATCAGCCACATCGGGACCAATCCGCCCAAAGGCGTATAAGAATCGTGCATCGAATTTACCGCCCCGCAGGATGTCCCCGTCGTGGTGGTAGCAAACAGGGCGGAGTTGAAAATGCCGAATCGGACTTCCTTGCCCTCCATATTACCGCCGCTTTGCGTCGCACTGACTCGCAGGTCCGCACCCGCTGAAATCAATTGCGGCGTCCCTTTTTGCTCCGACCAGCAGCACAAGGCCAGCAGGCAGATGAATATAATTACCATCGAGGCCAGGATTGCCCAGCCCTGCTTTGTATCGCCCGCCATTTTGCCGAACGTGTAGCAAAGCGCAGCCGGAATCAAAAGTATCGCCAGCATCTCAAGAAAATTCGATAAAGGCGTAGGATTCTCAAGCGGATGAGCGGAGTTGGCGTTGAAGAATCCGCCGCCGTTAGTGCCCAAGTGTTTGATAGCAATCTGCGAGGCCGTCGGCCCCACCGCGATTGTCTGCTCAGCAACGCTATTGCCGTCAACAAGCGTTACCGGCTCAACAAGCGTCGCTGTCGGATATGCCTTGAACGTCTGCACCACGCCCTGCGACGCAAGCAGGATTGCAATTATCAGCGATAGAGGAATGAGGATATACAAGAGCGAGCGAGTTAAATCGACCCAGAAGTTGCCGATTGTCTGGCTGTTTCGGCGAACAAATCCCCGGATAAGCGCAACCAGCACCGCCATACCGCTTGCCGCGGACACAAAATTCTGCACTGCCAAACCGAGCATCTGGGTCAGGTAGCTCATCGTGCTCTCGCCGCCGTATGCCTGCCAGTTGGTATTGGTAATAAAACTGACAGCCGTATTGAATGCCATGTCGGAAGGCACGGCGGGAAAATGCTGCGGGTTCAAAGGCAAAAAGCCCTGTAATCGCATCAAGGCATATAAAACGACGAAACCGGCAGCGTTAAAAGCAATCATCGCGACGGTATATCTTTTCCAGCCCATCTCATTAGCGGGATTAACGCCACAGAGCCGATAAATCGCATGCTCGACCGGCCCCAGTATCCGGTCCAGGCCGCAAGGCTTGTTTTCATACACCCGTGCCATATACCAGCCCAACGGCTTAACCAATAAAAGAACCACGGACAGGAACAGAACAATTTGTATTATCCCGTAAGTCATCAGAATTTCTCCGCCAACAACACTGCCACGACAAGATAAATCATAAGCAGCACCGTAATAATCCCGCTAACCCAATACGCCCAAATCATAAAACATCTCCCTGTCTTTGGCGCGGACTTTTCCCGCAAATAATTTTCGCCGAGATGTCTGTTTTGAGGCAGGTTATACCAGACGCGCAACAAACCAGAAAACTACCCTGGTTTGTCCCTTCTTTAACGCCTACGAGGTTAGCTGTCGGGCTCAGGCAGAAGCACCTTAATCGATTTTACTCGATATTCGCCCCAAGGCCTTTCGACCGACATTGGGTCCCCCGTTTTCTTCCTGCCCTGGAACAGACAAACAGCAAAGAAGAAACTCGGCTACATAAGTTTGGCAGGATACATCGGATTTTGCCTGTGTAAAGAAAATTCCGGAAGTTTTTTTATTACGGCTGGCCGCCAAAATCCTAACTCTTTGTCTCTATTGGGGTTACGGGGTCGATAACGAGCCAGCAGAATGTGCCGAGAAAATATACGCCTGCGGCCACATACAGGGCGACATTCCAGTTGTGATTTGACCAAGCAAGGATATAGCCGATGACGATGGCGGCAAGGCCCCCGCCGAAATTGCCCATCATATTCATACTGCCGGACAGCGTCCCTGAGAATTTCCCGCCTATATCCATACATGCGCCCCAGCTTGTCGGCATCACCAAATCATTGCAGAAACTGGCCAAGCCCATAACCAGCATAGCCAGCCACGGATTAGGTATAAAAGTTGATATCGCCAAACAGGACGCAGCCCCAAAAAATCCGATTCCCGCCAGCAAACGTCTCGCGAATAACGTGCTGCCTAACCGATTGGCAAGTGGTGCGGATATATAGCCGCAGAACAGCGAGCCAAGCCCGCCGAAAAATAACGGGAGGCCTGCTAATAAGGCGCCATAAGTTATATCCATACCTCGCCCCTCGCGCAGGTAGGTTGGCAGCCAGGTTATATAAAAAACCGCTCCGAAATTCAGGCAGGCAAATTGAAACCACAGGAGCCAGACGGTTTTAGAAGCTACCAGTTTCCCCCATGGGATTTTGTCGTGTCCGAGTACCACATCCTGCTGGCGAGGCAAAATCGCCAGCTCCGCCTCGTTAACCTCTTTTCTGTCGCGGGGGTTGTCTCGATACCAGATATAAAAGAAAATCGCCCATACCACGCCCAGTAGGCCGAATAATCCGAAGGTGTGACGCCAGGAGATATGCTGCAAAATCAGGGCGACAAGTAAAGGCGTAAATGCTCCGCCCCATCTTGCGCTAAGCCACGTTATGCCCTGAGCGCGAACCCGCTCAGATTTTGGAAGCCAGACGGTGAACGCCTTGGTCAGATTTGGGAAGCATCCTGCCTCACCTGCGCCGAACATCGCGCGAGTAATAACTAATGAAACTAAACTGAATACCCAGCCCGTCGCGGCCGTGAAAAACGACCACCACATAACCACCCGCATCAGCACTTTGCGTGCGCCGATGCGGTCGCCCAGCCAGCCGCTGGGAACTTCGAACAGGGCATACGCCCAGAAAAACGCCGAAAACGCCCAGCCCATTTGCTTGGTCGAAAAACCGAGGTCTTTGCTCATCGCCGGTGCTGCCTGCGAAATGCAGACCCGGTCAATATAGGTAATGATGGACAAAGTAACGGCGAAGACAATGACCCAGTAACGAACACATGTAGGACGTGCCCCTGAGACATTCATAAGCGTTTTGTCGTTAGAATCCATCTCAATAAAAAAGGCCGAAAAGGAGTCAGATCCCTTTTTGGCCTTTTTTCCTCAGCAATTTACTTCGGCGTCTCGACTTTGCCCGCCACAGCCGGCAAAACTGCTTCGAGCAACGGCTTGCGGAAGGTCTTGGCCTTCTGGTCATATAAGCCGAATTCCGGTGCACAAAATTCCCAGTAATCGAAGCTCATTCCCCGCTCAATAGCGGCGTCTGCCATAAACTTTGTCCAGCGTGCGCGAGAATCTATATCCGCTTTTTCGTAAGCGCCGAATTCGCCCAGGTTAATCGGGCGGTTGTTTTTCTTGCCCCAGGCAGCAGCAAAATCCAAATCCCTGATTATTTCCTGCTTTTCGTCCTCGGCACCTGTCCATTTTGTGCCGAGCCAGTCGTTGGGGTCTCCTCTGCTCAGCCAGGCCGCTCCCTGATGAGTAAACGTCAGCGGGAAGTAATCGTGAATAGTAACGATAATATTGCGGTCTTCTTTGGGAATATCGAGCAGCGTAAGGTAATGAATCTGATTATAGTGCGCCGAGCCGATAACGATGGTCCTGTTTGGATTGGATTGCCTCACAACCGCAAGGGCCTCTTTCAATTGCTCATTCCAGGGGTCTGCCGTTAATTCTTTTTGCGGCTCATTCATCAATTCAAAAACAAGGATATCGGGATAATCCTTGAAATGTTCCGCAATCTGCTTCCAGAGGGCGATGTATCTTTCCTTTTCCTTAACGGGGTCGGCATAAAGCTCGCCATAGTGGTGCATATTAAGCATCACCGGAAGCTTCCGCGATAATGCACAGTTTACCGCCCATTCAATACGTTTCATAAAATCCGGGTTGATGGTATAAGGCGGCTGGGCCATCGCGTGAGCCGACCAGCGGACAGGCAGACGAATCGAGCTGAAGCCAGCATCTTTTGCCGCCTGAAAATACTCTTCCTGAAGAACAACGCCCCATTCGCCCTCGCTTGGCGCATCGAAAGCGTTGCCGAAATTCACTCCACGGCCCAGAAGCTGGTTCATTTTAAACGGGCTTGCCTCGGCGTAGCCCTTCAGCGAAGCCGGGTCAGGCCCACTGATCGCATTCGGTTCGCCAGCGGCCGCGCAGACGGACACAAAAGAAATGAGAATTGCTGTCAACGTCTTTGCCATAAAATTCAATCCTTAAAAATTATTGTTTGGGTGAGATGATTGCCTCTAAAAGCGGTTTACGCCAGGATTTCGCTTCCCTGTCATACAGGCCGAACTCCTGTGCACAAAATTCCCAGTACATTAAGCTCATGCCTCGCTCGGCTGCGGTATCAGCAATGAATTTTGTCCAGCGGGCGCGGGACTCCATATCGGCTTTATAGTAAGAGCCGAACTCGCCTAAGTTAATCGGGCGATCATGTTTCTTCCCCCAGGCGGCGCCGATGTCAAATATGTCGGTCATATATTTCTTTTCCTGGGGTGTGCCGAGCCATTTGGTGCCCGGCCAGGCGTTGTAATCGTTAATGCCGTTGGAGTTGGGGTCCTGACCAATGAATTTCATATCTTCAACGGTCCTGGCAACTTTTTCGGGATTCATCCAGGGCGCACTCTGATGGGTGAATGCGTGCGGGAAATAATGATGAACGGTAACGATAATATTGCGGTCGTTCTCAGGCAGCTCAAGGAGCTTGAGATAAGTAATCCAGCTATCACGAGCGGAGCCGATGATAACCGTCCTGTTCGGGTTTGATTCGCGGATGACCGCTAAAAATCCCTTGATGTAATCATTCCATATTTCCGGCGTAAGTTTTCTTTTCGGCTCATTCATCGGCTCAAAAAGAAGTATGTCAGGATAATCTTTATAGTGTTCGGCAATCTGTTTCCACAGGGCGAGAAACCTTTCCTTTTCTGCCAGCGGCGCATCGTATGTTTCGTTGTATTGCTGGATGTTTACGATAATGGGCATATTTCTCGAAATAGCCCAGTTTACAATGGTGTCAACCCGTTTGAAAAATTCGGGGTTAATGGTGTAAGGTTTTTCAGTAAGCGCGTGGCCAGACCAACAAACGGGCAGGCGGATTGAATTGAATCCCACCTGTTTGATGATATCGAAATACTCTTCTTTGATTGTTACGCCCCATGCGCCTTCAGTCGGCGCCTCGAGTGCGTTGCCGATGTTTACTCCACGGCCAAGCATCTTATTCATTTTGAACGCGTCGATTTTCATCGGGGCCGCATTTGGTTCGGCGGCTAAAACACAGGCTGCTCCGAGCAGAATTATTCCTGATGCGACGAACACGTATGGCATAGTTACTCTTAACATCGTTTTTCTCCTGCGATATAAGTTTATTGCTTTGGCGGAATTAACGCTTCGAGCATTTGCTTGTTCCATACCTTTGTCTTCTGGTCATATATGCCGAAGTTTGTATGGCAGAATTCCCAGTACGTGAAACTGAATCCGTCTTCAATCGCAGTATCCGCAGCGGTTTTGGTCCATCGAACACGGGAGTTGGGGTCCGCTTTGTAGTAAACGCCGAACTCACCGAGCAAAATCGGCCTGCCATTTTCTTTCCCCCACGTAGCGGCCGTCTTGAAGTCACGCGTCATCGCACGTTTATCCCCGTCACTGCCCCACTTTACGTCGATATTTCTGATGGATTCAGCCGCCCATGGGGCGCCCTGATGCGTAAATTTGTAGGGCATATAATAATGGAAGGTGACAATTATATTTCTGTCGTCTTTCGGCAGTTCAAGCCCCTTTGGTTCGGTATAATTATTGTAATTGGCAGACCCGATAACGAGCATCCTGTTCGGATTCGAATTGCGAACGACGGCAAGCCATTCTTTAACAACACTATTCCATTCAAATACGCCTTTTAAATTATCCTGCGGTTCGTTAAGCGCCTCGAACAGCAGAGTATCAGGGTAATCCTTGTAGCGTTCCGCGATTTGCTGCCAAATGGCAAGGAACCTTTCCTTGTGGTTGTTGGGGTCATTGAAAAGGTCATAATAGTTATGCATATTGATTATCAAAACCAGATTGCGCGACATCGTGTTTTTGATTGCCCAGTCAATCCTGGAAAAGAAATTAGGGTCGATTGTATAGGGGGCTTTTTCCATTGCGTGGCTATCCCACCGAATGGGCAGGCGTATCGAATTAAAGCCGGCATCCTTGATTAGCTGAAAATACTCTTCCTGCAGAGTAACGTCCCATTCGCCTTCCTTTGGCGCCTCAAGGCAGTTGCCGATATTAACGCCTCGGCCAATCAGCTTATTCATTTCAAATGCGTCCGGTTTGGCCTCTGCAACGCTGGTCACGCCGAGCAGAACCATTCCCAAGGTGATTAACACGTATGGTTTCGCTATTCTCAACATAATTTTTTATCTCGTGACGGAAGTTTATTGTTTCGGCGGTATAATCGCTTCGAGCAATGGTTTTACCCAGGTTTTGCTGGCTCTGTCGTAAACCATGAAATTGTGGGTAAACTGCCAGTACGTGAAGCTGAATCCGTGTGCGATTGCCTCGTCGGCCACACATTTGGTCCAGAGGACGCGGGAATCCATATCCGCTTTTTCATTAGAGCCGAACTCGCCGAGATAAACCGGGCGATTACGCGCTCCGGCCCAGCTGGCAACGGCGTCAAAATCCTTTTTTATGGTCTTTCTTTCCGCGTCGCTGCCCGTCCATTTTGTCCCAAGCCAGTCATTTGAGTCCTTTGTCCAGCTTGTACCCTGATGGGTAAAATGATACGGTTCGTAATAATGTATAGTCAGGATGATATTCCTGTCACTTTCAGGCAGCGCAAGGAACCTGAGGCCGGCGATACTATTGAAATTGGCCGGGCCGATTACAACCGTTCTGTTTGGGTTGGTCCTGCGGACAATCGCCAGCGTCTCTTTTATCAGCGCGTTCCAGTCGCCGGACTTTATATTTTCCTGCGGCTCATTGAGAAGTTCGAAGACGAGCGTGTTGGGATAACCTTTATAGTGTTCGGCGAGCTGTTCCCACGTAGCGAGGAATTTCGGTTTAAGGCCGTTGGGGTCGCGGTAAAATTCGAAGTAGTTTTGATAGTTTATTATAATGGCGAGATTGCGCGATAGTGCGCTGTTGACCGCCGAGTCAACGCGTTTCAGAAAATTCGGGTCGATAGTATATGGCGGCTTATCCATCGTCCGCGTGGACCAGCGAACCGTAAGCCGGACCGAATTGAAACCCGCATCTTTTATTAGCTGGAAGTGTTCATCCTTGACGATGAAGCTCCATTCGTCATCTAACTCAACTTCCCTGTCCAGCGCATTGCCTATATTTACGCCCCGGCTAATCAGCTTGTTGATTTCAAACGGGTCATTAAGATTTACATCTGTAGCGGCGAGCAGTATTGATGCCGGCCATACAATTGCCAGTAGAGCTATAGCTAATAATGTAGTGGGGCGAAACATCCATTGTCTCCTTATAGTGAATAATAAAGTATTGAGCAAATTAGCGACATAATTACCACAGCGGACGATTGTGTTCGAGCCCACAACATTCAGCCCGGGAAACCAGCACTCTACCACTGAATTACGCCCGCGTTTTCAGCGACCCGACATTATACCTTTTGCAAAGGTGTTTTCCAATGGGAAGTTGATTGTATATTGACGATAACATAGAATCCTTGTGGTTTCAGTAATCAAGGGAAAAAAGGACGCATGCTATTTGCGTAAATTAATCTGAAAAATCGGGCAATATGGCCGAACCCCGAAAATTTACCCACAATCTTTGCGACGGTTATACTCGCATAGCACACTTAACAGAAGCAAACCATCAACCGGAACAAGCGTGCTTACTTTTTAGCCGTGAATCTGAAAACCTCGCGACCTCTTGCATGCCAGACCTTATTGAAATAATTACGCCGGCCGTCGGAGTATCAAACTCTGTGGTCTTCACGAATTATGGTGCGATAACCGCCGGACTGGCTTCGGTTCCAGTTTTTGGGCGGTTTGATTTTTTTAAGCCGGTCGAGCTGGCCGATGTCTTTTAGACGCTTGTATATAAGCTGCCAGGCACACTGGCGTTCGGGATTGACTTCGCAGCGGTCTTCGCGTGAGCCGCTGCACGGGCCGTTGAGCATGTGTTTGGCACAGCGAGTGACCGGGCAGATGCCGCCGTATTCGTGAAGCACGCACGCCCCGCAGGCGGCGCATTTTTCCGTCCAGACGCCTCTTTCCTCAAGTATGCCGATGAACGCCGTATCGAGTCCCGCGTAAACCGGCTTATCGGTGTAGCGTTCGGCGATGGCCTGAACGCCCGCACCGCAGCCAAGCGAAAGAACCGCGTCATTTCTCTTTATGGCGTCGGCTGCCTGTTCGAGGAAAACGTTGTCGCACTGACGCTCTATGGTCAGCTCCTCGACTTCAAGCGGAAGGCCTTTAAGCTTCGCGGCCATTCGCAGGGATGAAGCGATAATACTTACCTCACGCACTCCGCCCGCAAGGCATACGGTAACACAGGTGCCGCAGCCCAGCACAAGAAGCTTTTTATGATTTTTTACAATTGCCAGCAGGTCAGGTATATTTTTTCTCTGAGCAACTATCATTTGCGGCTCTCCTGTTTAGATGCACCAATTTTATCCTCCGTAGCTTTAGCGAAGGAGGATTGTTTTATTGGGCTTGGGCCCAGTTTGCGAACTGTTTCAACCATATCAATAATCGTATCAGCCAAAGGACGCGCCATCGCAGCGGAAACATTTACCATCCGCAGGCGCTCCTTTTCGATGCCTATTTCTTCCAGTAATTCTCTTGTGTAATTGACCCGGCGTTTCGCGCAGAGGTTGCCCTCGACAAAATGGCAGCCGCCTTCGAGACAGCCCGCGACGAGCACCCCGTCGGCACCGTTTTCAAGGGCCTTCATAAAGTATTCGGTCTCGAGCCGGCCCGTGCAGGGTGTGCGGATTATACGCACGTTGGGCGGATACTGAATCCGCATAGACCCCGCCAAATCCGCTGACGAATACGCACAGTAGTGACAGCAGAAGGCCAAAATTTTAGGTTCAAAATTTTCCTGTTTCATAGGTTACACTTTTTCCGTTAGCTCTTTTGCCTTTGATTGCATTCCGGCGAACACTTCACCGTTGCCGCCGGCGAATAACTGCTTAATCATTACGTTGAACTGGTCCGTCTCGAAATGGTGCAATTGTATTGCCCTGGCTGGACATTCCGAAACGCATATTCCGCAGCCCATACATTTCGCGGCCTCGATTTGTCCTTTGCCGTCCTTGTTGCAGAAAGGAGCCGAATACGGGCAGGAATTAACGCAGGTCATACAGGATATACACTTCTGCTGGTCAACATAAGAAACTTGTGCGCTAACGTCGAGCAGAGTTTTGGAAAGAACCGTTACAGCCCTTGCCGCCGCAGCACGCGCCTGTGAGATATTCTCATCGATAAACTTGGGCGAATGCGCAAGTCCGCAAAGAAAGATGCCTTCCGTGGTGAAATCCACCGGACGCAGTTTCATATGTGCCTCGACGTAGAACCCATCGGCGTTAAGCGGCACCTTGAGCATATCCGAGATTCGTTTGTTGTTTTCCCTGTCGGTCTCAACACCCGTGCTGAGCACGACGTTATCCGCCTCGATAGTAATCGGCTCCGGCAGGTCCGGACTGTTAACCGTTACTACAAGACCATTGTTTTGGCTGACCACGGGCGCAGCTTCAGGCGTATAGCGGATAAAGACAACGCCTGCCTCACGCACCTGTTTGAAATACGTTTCCCTGAAGCCATAAGTCCTGACGTCCCTGTAAAGAACATAGACGTTGGCGTTCGGGTCTCGCTTTTTGATTTCAATCGCGTTTTTGATTGCCATCGAGCAGCAGATTCTGCTGCAATATGGATGAACCTCGTTGCGCGAGCCGACGCACTGAATCATTACGACGTTTTGCGCCTTCGCGGGATATGTTTTATCGTGCAACTGCTTTTCCAGTTCGGCCTGCGTCAAGACACCTTTTGTCCCATACATAAATTCTGTTGTCTGGGCCTTTCGTGCGCCGGTGGCGACGATTATTGTGCCGCCCGTGACTTCGGAATTCGAGCCGTTTTTGGCAAGCGATATTTTGAATTTGCCTATGTGGCCCGCGATGCTAGCGATTTCAGTGCCTAAGTAAAGTTTTATGTTGGGATGTTTTTCGACCTGCTTTATCAGGGCGTTTGTAAAGCCCGCGATATCATCGTGTTCAAATGTGTGGTAGACATCGTGTAACGTTCCGCCCAGACGCTCGGCCTTTTCTATCAGGTGCACCTTGAATCCCTGGTTAGCCAGCGCAAGTGCGGCAGTCATACCGCTCAGTCCGCCGCCGATGACAAGCCCCGTCTGGTCAACGGCCAGCGTGCCGCTTTCCAGAGGCGAAAGGAACCTCGCCCTGCTAATTGCCATTTTCACCAGGTCGGTCGCTTTTTCGGTAGCCGATTGCGGGACAGCCGAATGTACCCAGGAACACTGGTCACGGATGTTGGCCATCTCGAACAAATACGGATTAAGGCCCGCTTCACGCAGCGTCTCGCGGAACAGCGGCTCGTGCGTTCGCGGCGTGCAGGAGGCAACCACTATTCGATTGAGCCGATGCTCGCGTATCATATCCTTGATGTTCGACAAGCTCGTATCGGAGCATGTAAACATCGTGTGAGACGCGAAAACCACATCGGGCAGCTTTTCGATATTCTTAACAACCTGTTCTACATCCACCACTGAGCCGATATTCATACCGCAGTGACATACAAAGACGCCGATACGCGGGTCTTCATCGGTAACGTCGTGCTCACTTGGGTAGCTCTTTTTGGTAATCAGGGTATTGCGAACCGGCGCCAGCAGTTCCATTGCCATAGAGGCGGCGGCGCTTGCCTGCGTAACGGTTTCGGGGATATCTTTGGGTTCCTGGAATGCCCCGCCGACAAAGACGCCCGGTATAGAAGTTGTAAGGGGCGACAATCGGTCCGTCTTGCAGAAACCAAAATCATTGAGTTTTATATCAAGACGCGAGGCGAATTCCGCCATAGAAGCGGGCGGCTCCATTCCCACGGAAAGCACAACAAGGTCAAAATCCTTTTGCTGAATATTATTGCTCTGGTCGTAGTAATTCAGGCGAAGGTCACTGCTGCCGGGGAGCTGAATTACCCGCGACGGGATGCTCTTGATGTAGTGTATGTTTTTCTGCGCTTTGGCTCGCTCGTAATACTGGTCGAAATCCTTGCCGAACGCGCGTATATCCATATAAAAGATTGTCGCATCTAATCCATCGACGTGGTCGCCCGCTACCATCGCCTGTTTGGTTGCCATCATACAGCAAATCGAAGAGCAGTAATCGTTGCCGCATTCGGAATCGCGCGAGCCGACGCATTGAATCCACGCGATGCGTCTCGCAGGTTTGCCATCCGAAAGACGAATCAAATGTCCCTCGAACGGGCCTGCCGCTGAAAGCATTCGCTCGAATTGAACGCTTGTAACGACATTCGAATATCGCCCGTAGCCATATTCGCCTTTTCGAGTCGCGTCGAACTCTTCAAAGCCGGGGGTAAGCAGGACCGAGCCAACCTTTAATTTGACTATCCGCTCTTTCATAGCGTGGTCGATAGCGTGCTGCTCGCATGCCTCGACGCACTGGTTACATTCCGAGCACAGTGCGCAATTCAGGCATCTTTCGGCTTCGGCAAGGGCCTGGGCCTCAGTGAGACCTTTTTCGACCTCTTCGAAAGTCCTCAACCGTTTTGCCGGAGCTAATTCTTCGGGATAAACGCGGGCTTTTTTCTCCACGTCCTCCGTATCAGGAAGCAAATCCTCGGAAAGGGGCTTTAGGTTCTCCTCGAAACGATTTGTCAGCATTTCCTTGCCGGTCAGGAATCGCTCGATGGATTCGGCGACCCGTTTACCCGCCGCGACGGCGTCGATAACAGCCGCCGGGCCTGAAGCGTTGTCGCCGCCCGCAAAAACGCCTTCTACTGAAGTTTGACCGGTTATCGGGTCAGCCTTGAAAAATCCGCGTTCGCTTTCTACGCCGATATGGCTGACAAACTGCTCATCAGTCATCTGGCCGATGGCAATAATAATCTGGTCCGCGTCAACCGTTATAAGTTCTTTTTCGTTAAATTCAGGCCTGAAACGCTTCTGGTCGTCGAAGACCCTTGTGCAGCGTTTGAACTCTATGCCGGTAATCGAACTGTTGCCTGTGATACGTTTCGGTCCCCACCCGTTGCGAATCTTGATGCCTTCGGCGAGAGTTGCTTCGACTTCTTCCTTGTAGGCGGGCATTTCATTTGCGCCCTCAAGGCAAACCATTTCGACCTCTTTTGCGCCAAGGCGTAGCGCGGTTCGCGCGACGTCAACCGCAACGTTGCCGCCGCCGATGACTATGACCTTATTTTTCACCTTCGGCTTATTAACTGAGCCGGCATCACTGAGAAATTCAACGCCGTGAATAACGCCGTTGATTTGCTCGCCCGGAATACCGAGCTTGCGGCTTTTATGTGCGCCGGCGGCGATGAAGACCGCCTCGTTATCGTTGCGCAGTTTCTGGATGGTAATGTCTTTTCCGACAACACAGTTATAAACAAAAGTAACGCCTTTTCGGCGGATAATTTCTATTTCGTGGTCGAGCACCTTCTTGGGCAGCCGATATTCCGGGATGCCCCAGCGAAGCATACCGCCCGCTTTGCTTTGCGATTCGTAAACAGTAACCGCGAAGCCCGCGTCGGCAAGGTCGTTGGCGGCGGTTAACCCGGCGGGACCTGCGCCGATTATTGCGACCTTTTTCGCGCCTGCGACCGGCTTCTTCTCTTCCGGCAGAGAAATCTGGCCCGTTTCGAGCAATTCCATTTCTTTATCTGATGCGAATCGCTTGAGCAGCCGTATGGCAATCGGGTCATCCGCATTGCCTCGTGTGCATTCGGCTTCGCAGGGATGAGTGCAAACCCTGCCGCATATCGCCGAAAGCGGATTTCTCTGGCGGATAAGGTTGACCGCCTTGACGTATTCTTTTTTCTTTATGAGCTGGACGTAACCCTGGACGTTTACTTTCGCCGGGCACGCCATCTTGCAGGGCGAGTGGCCGTTTTTCAAAATGCCGAATATATTGGGAGTCGCCTGCGCGTAAAGTTTCGCGATGCCCTTTCTTGTCCCTAAGCACCTGTTAAATTCGTCAGGCACATCTACCGGGCAAACCTGCGTGCATTCGCTGCATCCCGTACATTTATCCTCGTCAACGTATCGCGGATGACGTTTGACGGTTGCCTTGAAATTGCCCGGCTCACCTTCGAGGTCAACCAGCTCCGATAGAGTCATTATCTCGATATTCAAATTTCGTGCGCATTCGACGAGCTTCGGTGAAACAATGCACGTCGCGCAATCGCCCGTCGGGAAGGTCTTGTCCAGATGGGCCATCATACCGCCTATCGCGGCGTCTCGCTCGACTAAGTAAACCTTGAAGCCGCTGTTGGCCAAATCGAGCGACGCCTGAACGCCGGCTATACCGCCGCCCTGAACAAGTACCGCGCCAATTTTTTTATCGTCGTATTTACCCATTGCTGCTCACTTCCACCTTCTCCAGAACATTTGAAGCAGGAACCATAAGCTTATTAAACCCGAGTTTCTTTGAGCTGATGCCAAGACCAAGCCCTAAAAGCTGCGTGATATACACGACAGGGATTTGATAGTCTCTGCCGGTTTCTTTTTTAATGTCCTGCTGCCGCAAATCCAGATTCACCTGACACATCGGGCAGCTTACCGCTATGCAATCCGCGCCGGAACTTTTCGCCATTCCAAGAATCGAATCCGTCAGGTTTACCACAACGTCCGTTCTCGAAAGCGATAACCCGCCGCCGCAGCACTCGACCTTGTATGGCCACTCGATTGATTCGCCGCCCATCGCCTTAACCAGCTTATCGAGCGACTTCGGATTCTCCGGGTCGTCAAAATTAACGACCTTTGGCGGACGAACAAGCAGACATCCGTAATAACAGGCAACCTTCAGCCCTTTAAGCGGCTGTTTGATTGCACTGCTGATTTTTTCCAGGCCGACGTCTTCAAGCAGCACCTCAATAAAATGTCTTACTTTAACCGAGCCGTCGTAATCCCGGCCAATAGCGTCACTGACATCATTGCGGATTCCCGATTCGGTCGCTATTTCGTGATTCGCTACTTTCATCCTGTTATAACAGGCCGCGCAATTCACAACACAATCAAGCCCCATATCCTTAATCTTGACCAGATTGGCGGCAGGCAATGCCGCTGCCAACACGCGGTCGGTCTGGTGGCCGGCAGTTGCGCCGCAGCACGTCCAGCCCTTCGGCTCAATCATTTCGATTCCCAGCGCTGCCGCTACTGCCAAAGTTGACTGGTGCATATCGCGGGCCGTCGATTCAGCGGAACATCCGGGATAGTAGGCGTATCTCATATTCCGGCCCCTTTATTCTGCTTTGTTTTTTTGAATATGCGCTTCACCGTTTTTCTGTCCCCGCCAAACGAAGGCAACAGTGAGATTTTGCCTTTCCTGAGCATCGTCGGAAATTTTTCCGTATCGTTCATCAGTTTGCCGGTACCTAATTTGTAAGCGGTTATCATTGCCATTTCATACGTCCGGCCGAATACCTCGACCGTTTTCAAAAATGCCTTGTTAAACAAGGGCACGTTGCCTTCCTGTTTCGATGCCCCCCTCGATAACGCCAGCTTTCGCAAGGCGTCCATCACCCCGGCGACATCAATACCCATCGGGCATCTGGCCGAACAGGTCTCGCAGGAAACGCACATCCAGAGGATATCGCTTTCGAGCAGCTCGTTACCCGCATTCAAGTGCAGCCGACGCATAATCTCCGAGGGCCGGGACTTTGTAAGTTTGCCTACGGGACATCCGCTGGAGCATTTCCTGCACTGAAGGCAAACGCTCAGGTCAACGCCGGAGATTTTCTCGACAGCGTTCTTCAATGCTTCGCCTGCTTTAGCTTTTTTGATTGTTATCACGTTAATTATCCTATTTCACAATTGGTTCTTCTGACAATTCTGCTTCAACATCATCTGTCTCTTCCGACAATACTTTCGCGGCGTTGGCGGGAACAACCTTGCGGTAAACCTCTATTGGCTCGCGCCGCTCGTTGTTCACGGTCAAAAGCTGCTCTATTGTTATTCCGAAAAGCTGTTCGTTTTCTTTCAGGTAAGGTAGTATCAGCTCCCAGTCCTCGTCGGTTACTTTTGCGAAGAAGCCGCCGTTTAACTGCTGGTCAACCAGTGTTTTATTCGGGTCACGAACAAAAATCGCCCCGCCCGAAGCCAGTGAAAATATGTTGCTGCCTGGATACGGCTGCTGGAGCGCTACTAATTTGCCGTTATCATCGAATTTGACGCCGTTTAAGATAACAAAGCCGCCGCCGTTATGCGGGTCGCCCGCCATAAACGACTCGGCTAAAAAGTCAAGGCAGGTTCCGTTTATTACCACCTTGGGTCTGCCGACAGAGTTGATAAGCGGTCTGCCCGCGGCGTTACCAAGCACATAGACGCTTGCGCCTTTTGCGCCATACATAAAGGTCTGGCCCACGTCGCCGTGGATGACAAGTTTGCCTCTTTTTGTGATTTGACCCACCTGGTCCTGAGCGTTGCCGTGCACGCTGATGGTCAGCCCGTCGATGCCGGAGGCAAGATAATCGCCGCTGCTGCCGTAAACATCTATCGTAACGTCGTCGGTATCCGGGCCGAGACCGCATCCAATGAACCGCTGACCGATGCAATTGAAACTGATGAAATGCCGCCAGCCCTTGATATACGCGTTAACTAAAAGCGCCGCGTCGCAGTCGTCTCCTTCGGGAGCAAAATTGGCGGCGTCGATTACAAGGGTTGTTTCATTACTCTCAGGTCCCCTAAGGTTGCCCCGCGTCTCAAAATCAATGAGGCGATGATTCCCATCGTAAGAATTCTTAACGCCTATATTGGGGATATTCCAGAACAACAGGTTTAGCTCGCCGCGAATAATATGAAGGATATGACTTCGTTTCTTCGAGCCGGTTGAATACCTGCGGTCATTAAGCAGCGTCAGGACCTCTATCGCAAGAGTCGCCTTATGAGGGTCTTTTGCCTGATTTACAATCTGCCGGCAGGCAAAACGAAACTCATCGAACGTCCATTCGTGCACAACGTCTCGAATCATCTCGAAAATCGCCATTCCATTGCCGGATACGAATCGCTCGCCGATGAGCGTCTGTATTTCTTCTTCATCCTCAGAGGACAGTGATGGCTCCTGTGAGAAATCGCAACTTTCCGTGGCTTTGGGCATAGGCACGGTTCTGCCGAATTTGTCCGTGCACAAAATCCGCATTTTGCCGGCTGAATCTTTTTCAAGATTGAATATAAATGACCCGCCGTCGTTATAACTGCCTCCGCGGGCATTCCAGTATTTGTCCGCCACCGGGCATATCCTTTTGTCGTCTTTCGACAAGCTATGCAGCGTAGCATCAATGGCTTGTTTTTCCGAGCAAATCAGGCCCACCTGGACCTCGCCGTCGCAGAACGCGAACACCTGAGGCCGAAGCATCGCGGTGTCGGTTATGCCCATAAGCTGAAATTTTTTCTCGCGGGCAAGATTACGGGCGATAATGAAAAACCACGGGCCGTCAGGTGAGCCGTGAATATGGGTCGCCTGAATGTCGCGGTAAATTTTTTGTTTCTCCTCGTCCAGCCGGTCAAAATCCAGCTCGGTAGTCGGGGCAAGCGCCTCAATAATGTATTCGAGCGGGTAGTGATAAGTCCTGCTGAGCAAATCAAATAAAAGCGCGGATACCTCCGTATCGGTCAGGAACTGCGGATAGATATTCCGCTGCTTGAGATATTCGGTTACGGAATGATAATTGGCAAAGTCGCCGTTGTGCACCAGCGCCATATCGATAGCGGCGAAAGGATGCGCCCCGCCCGGATGCCATACGCGGCCCTTGGTCGGAAAACGCTGATGGGCAATCCACTCGTAGGCACAAAGGTCTTCGATTTTATAATACTTTACAATCGCTTCAGCGAAACCCACGACCTTGAGAATCATAATATTGTGGCCGTGCGAAAGCACAAAAGCCCTCTTCTCGCCTAAGGACGCGTAGTATTTCTGATTCAAGCTGAAACTGTTCTGGTTGATAAATTCGTCTTCGGCCTCGCTGCGGTCGAGAGCTTGCAGGTTATTTTTGGCGATGAAGTCATCGAGCACCTTCGGCTTTACCCGAACAAAGTACCGGCAAACGTCAGGCGGCTTAACTTCCAGCCCGGGTACGGTCTTCCAGTCGTTAACCTTATCGAGCTGGGTCGATTTCACAATATCGAAATTGGGCGTGATAAATTGTTTTTCTATCTCCGGCTGGACCTTATCATCGAGGAAAGCGACGTGAAGCATATAATGGTTGTCTAAAACTTCCCGGCTGACGCCTAATTGTTCCGGCACAAATCCAACCGCTGCGATGCCACCGCCCTTGCCGTTTCCGCGATTGTGCATCTGGCGCGACGGCTCATAAATATGCTTTCCCGGCACCGGCTCACTGCAGCAAAAACCCACGACGCCGCAGCCGCCCTCTTCGGCTTCTTTCCTGATTTCGCAGGAATGATTCAGCTTTTCAGCTAATTGCTTTCTCGAATATGCCAGTTGTTTTATGATTTTCTCGTTCATTTCTTGGCTCCGACATCGTTGGTGTAATCGAGATGCATCAGCAGGTCTGTGCGTCCGCGTAATTCCGTGACACTGCGCATGCCAAAGCGTTGCAGAATTTCCACAAGCACTTTTCGCCAGGCGTTGTAAAGGTTGATAATCCGCTGCGTACCCCACTCGATATTCATTTTCTGCGCCAGCTCAGGGTCGGTCGTTGCGATACCGCGTGGGCAGCCCCTTCCGCTTTCGCATCGGCTGCATCGGACACATCCAAGGGCCACTAATTCAACTGTCCCTATTACGACTCCGTCTGCGCCAAGAGCAATGGCCTTGGCCACATCATGTGCCGAGCGTATTCCGCCGCTGGCGATGAGAGTTACTTTGTCGCGAACGCCCTCGTCGGCCAGGAACTTGTGTACCCTGCCTATGGCATATTCAATCGGCATCGCGATATTCTTTTTAGCGATATCAGGCGCCGCGCCTGTTCCGCCGTAGCCGCCGTCTATGTGGACGATATGGGTCCCTGCCGAATAGCTTCCGACCGCGACCATATCGACATCCGTCGGTGTCGATACCTTCGTTGATATTAAAGCCCTTTTGTTAACGTGTTTTATCCAGTCAATGTGCTTTTGATGGTCCTCGATAGAATAAACGCTGTGGAACGGAAACGGCGAAAACAACGATATACCGACAACCGCCTCACGCATCTTCGCCACAGCCGGGGTGTTTTTGTCGCCTAACAGGTGGCCGCCCAGACCCGGTTTTGCGCCCTGGGCATATTTGAATTCCACTATCGGCACACGCTGAATCGTTTCCTCTCGCACGCCGAAAAGCCCCGTGGCAACCTGCGTAATCACGTGGTCGTCATAGGGCCTCATCCGCTCCATATATCCGCCTTCGCCCGTGCAGGTGAAGGTGTTCCAGGCCTTCGCGGCCCTGGCTTTTGATAACTGGGTTACGTTGCTGACCGACCCGAACGACATCCCTCCGCCATACCAGGGGACATCAATTTTGATTTCGGGCCTGCCGTCGCCTCGTTTATTGAGCGATATGCTTGTGTCTATCTTGTCGGCGTCGATTTTTACGGGCGGCTTATCGGGAAATTTGAACCTGAGCCGGTCAAATCCGCCGCCTGAATTGCCGCACTCGTATTCGTAACCATATTCTGCAGGCGGCACGTCGCCGGTTTCAGCCATTTTCCACGTCGCTAAAATCAAATCCCCCGGCCAGCGATAATCGCCCAGCGCCTTAAACAACGGGTTTTCTTTGAGTCGTAATGCCTTCTGCGGGCACTTGGCAACGCAGAAATGACCATTATTCTTCTCGCAGGCAGGACCTATACATAAATGATTCTTCGGCTCAGCGAAATACTTGTAGCCGGGTTTTAATACGTGAACTCCGTACTTGCAAACTTCGGCGCATTTGCCGCATCGCTTGCAGTTCAGGTTGCGATGAACAATGAACTTCGCAATCTCGTTGCGATAGCGCGACGGCGCCGTCTTAACGACACGCGTCACATCTTCCTGCGGCACAAGCGTCTTGAGCGTATTCTCAGGAAGGATATCTTTAATTGTTTTTTCTGGAACCGAAGAGCTTGCCAAAGGTTTCCTCCTCAAGATTCTCGAAGAACATCGCGCGGCCGACGTCGCCCCTAAGACGACGGACCTCACGCATTCCCATCGCGCCCATCATCTCAATCAACTGGTCGTGCCAGGCGGCGATAAGATTGGTCATTCGGCCGACACCGTAGTTAGTATCAATTTTTTCCAGCTTCGCCGGGCATACCATCCCCGGCTTACAGCTATTACACAGATGACATTCCAAAGATATAAGAAGCGGCAGGTTGATGGTTATCAAATCCGCGCCGCATATAATTTCTTTTGCCATGTGCTCCGGCAGAGCTATCCCGCCCCCGGCCATAAGCGTAATCTCATCCCTGCATTCTTTTTCTATCAGGGCTGTGTGAATCTGGCGTGTCATATCCTTGATAAATCGCGGCTTGCTTGCGCCAATCTCATTGCCATTTGCGTCCGCCACGATATGTATTACTTCAACCTCTTTGGATTCGGCGAGTTTTATCGCTCGCTCGACTCCCGCCGCCGTCAGCTCAACTCTTATTGCAATGACTATCCCGGGATGTATCTTTTTTATTTCTTTGATGCGTTCTATCGCCTTGATGCTGTCGGCTATTTCCACCAACCTGGTTTTCTTAAGGGCGTCTTTCGGGATAATCTCGCCATCAGCAATATAAAACGCTATGTTCCTTAGCTGTTTGTCACTCCCTTGCCACTGGCGAGAATCAATAATCGCTATTACGTCGGTGTTTACGGCCGTCTGGGCGATAATCGAATTAAGCTGAGGCAAAGTATACGCAGGCGAAGCCATATCTATTATCATCGGCATAGGAAGCGAAACCAGCGGCGAAGCATTTGCGCCGGTCTTGTTGCCATTGAAAGCCAGGTATGGCAGTTTCCTTCCTATATCAACCGAGGTGCTGATGTATTCTCGTCCGTGAATTCCATCGCGTGTGGGGCGAACGATTTCGGACATATCCGTCCACATCGAATCGAAACCCTTGCCTGAAAACGGCCCGCGATAACCCGCGCCCGAAACCGGAATCTTCGCCGTCTCCGCCTGGAGCCAGGTCGTTTTGATAATATCGGGAGTCCAGTAGCTGTTTCCCATTTTCTGATATTCGGGATTGATGGACATACACAAAAGGCCCTTCGTGCAGTCCTGAACGCACGAAAAACATCCCATACAATCGAAGAACAGCGTATTCACGTCCTTAAGATTGCGAATATAATCCGCCTCCTGCCTGTAGCGGTCGTAAACGCAAGCCTTCTTAACGCAGTTATGACAGCGTGCGCAATCTTCCCGCCAATCGACCATTCCATATTTGCCGATTCGCGGGCTTATGGGCGGCACAGGTTGTGTTTTAATATGATATTTTTCAGGCATATTCGGTTCCCGTTACGACAAGGCCGCTGCGACAACTTCCGGCGACACTTTTCCTTTGCAGCCGCAATGTATATGAATGCCTCTGAGGCCTTTCATTTTTTTAAGCTTCCCGATTGTCTCAATGCAGATAGCCAGACCTTCTTTCTTCTGTGCCGCTTCGTTACCGGCTTTTTTGAGCCGCTCAATCACGCTGTCCGGAATGAAATAATCAGTATATGTACTCCGTAATCTGCCCGCTTCCGCGGCGTTATCCAAAGCTAAAACACCTGCTAAAATCGCTGCCTTGGCGGTTATCCCGTCGCTTATCGAAGCATTCAACCACTGACCGAATGTCTCAATATCGAATATGGCGCTGGTCTGAATAAATTTTGCGCCGGCTTCGACCTTCTTTTGCATCCTTAGCATATTTAATTCCACCGGCTTCAGGAACGGGTTGGCAACCGCTCCGATGAGCATTGAAAATTGCCCCTCAACCTTTGTCCCGTCGGCAAGAACGCCCTTTTCGGACATATTCGTCGCCATTTCGATAAACTGTGTGGAATCGATATCGTAAACGTTTGCCGATTCCGGGCACGCCGACAGCGTCTGATGATAACCGGACAGGCAAAGCACGTTCTTAATTCCTAAGTAAGCCGCCCCCAGCAAATCGGATTGTAACGCGATTCGGTTCCTGTCTCGCGTAACAATCTGGCAAACTGGCTCAGCGCCTGATTTAAGCACCGCGACCGATGCCGCAATGGAAGACATTCCTATATTATGGCAGTTATCCGCCACGTTTATTGCCACAAGCCCCTTGCCCAGCGCCTTTAATGCCGCTTCGGCTGCTGAACCGTTTCCGCCTGCACCGGGCAAAATCTCCGCGGTAACTACAAAGTCTCCCTTCGCTATTGCATTCGCAAGCTTACTCTCAACTTTCATACAGTTCCTATTCTCCTAATATTATACGTGCGTAGCGCTGCTTTGGGGCTGAGGTAAATTTCTTACCTTGTCCATGAAATCCCTGATTTCGCCAAGGGCCTGTTCGACGCCGCCTTCCTTCAACATAATAACCGCCATTCGCCCTTTGCCCATTCCAATCTCTTCCAGTAGCGACTCAACGGCTTCAGCTCGTTTATTGGCCCGTAAATTTCCTTCCAGGTGCTGACACTCATTTTGTTTGCAGATAACGATTACAGCCCCATCCGCCCCGGTTTCAAACGCTTTTACTAAATATGGAACATCTATTTTCCCGGAACACGGCAAACTTACCGTCTTGACATCAACGCCGTCTAATTTGCCCAGCCCCTCGGCCATTTGCTCCGGCTCGATACTGTTTGAACAGTAAAAAACATACATCTTTAAGGTTCGATTATTCATAACGCTTTTCTTGTATATTAGCTTTTCTTATACTACGTTTTCCCCGGTTTTTGCTTTTCCACAACCCCTTACTACGCTATTAAGCAGCTTTTGAGCTGTTTTTCTACAATAATGCGCCATGAGTATAACTTATATTTATAGAATTAGCAACACTTTTGTATACGCTAAAGGAGTTTATGCAACAGCTCGCAGAACAAACCAATACCTCAACCATGAAGAAGTATTATCCGGCAATTCGACAAGACGCCTATGATTATGCCGGTAGAATTCTAAAAAATCAGCAATATAACAGTTGTGTCGAGTTGTGCAAATTTTGTGGTATCAACGGGAAAAAACCAAGCTGAAAATTTGCCCAACCCCTTGTGCAAAAGGAAAAGCGGGCGATGGGATTCGAACCCACGGCATTCGGCTTGGGAAGCCGACTTTCTACCACTGAATTACGCCCGCGTTTTCAGCTATCTGACATTATACCTTTTGCAAAGGTGTTTTCCAGTGGGAACTGTGAAAGAAAATATCGAGCAGTCCGGTCACTCGTGCCCCGTGCCTCGTCGCAGCGATAGCAGCCAGAAAACGATAAATCTATCCTAATTTTACTTGACTGTCACCGGCAAAAAGGTATAATATTAATCGCCTTTGCGGGGTGGGGCAAAAGGCACAGATGAGAAGAAAAATGAAAACAAATAATAACCAACTTCGCACGGTGTTGTTCGCCGTGACCGTTCTGGCCTTGTTGGCCAGTGCCATTGCACGCGCAGACAACATCTACGTAGCCAATGAGCGTGGCGGGAATATTGAAAAATTCGATTCGTCTGGAAACATGTCCATCTTCGCCTCGGGCTTGAGCTCCCCTGTTGGTCTTGCCTTTGATAACAGCGGCAATCTCTACGCGTCCGAAGCCGGCATCGAGACGATTGATAAATTCAATTCGAGCGGAAACAGGACCACCTTCGCCTCGGGCTTGAACAACCCTTTGAGTCTTGCCTTTGACAGCAGCGGCAATCTCTACGTGGCCATTTACTATAATGGGACGATTGATAAATTCGATTCGAGCGGAAACATGTCCACCTTCGCCTCGGGATTGCACCTCCCTCGTGGTCTTGTTTTTGACAGCAGCGGCTATCTCTACGCGGCGGATTGGGGCAATGGGACGATTAATAAATTCGATTCGAGCGGAAACATGTCCACCTTCGCCTCGGGCTTGAGCAACCCTGCGGATCTTGCCTTTGATAGCAGTGGTAATCTCTACGCAACCGAATTCGGCATCGGGGCGATTGAGAAATTCAATTCGAGCGGAAACGGGACCATCTTCGCCTCGGGCTTGAACAACCCTTTGGCTCTTGCCTTTGACAGCAGCGGCAATCTCTACGTGGCCGAAGGCAACAACAACAAAAACAACGGTAAAATTGATAAATTCGATTCGAGCGGAAACATGTCCACTTTCGCCTCGGGCTTTAACCCGCCGATAGGCGTCATCGCGACCCAGGTTCCCGAACCCGCCACTCTTTTGCTTCTCGGCCTCGGTGCGGTAGCGTTGAGAAAAAAGCGTAGTTAATCTGACCTATAGAATCTCCCAAAGTGTTTGCCAAAAAAAGGCCAGTAAAAGGTCACTGGCAACTGACTTTCACCCTAAAGGCCAACAGTATCGCTACTGTCTAATTCGCTTTTTGCTCAATAATGCGATTTATTCACGGAGAGGCAAATCATTGACGTATCGTCCGGTAAGTTTTAGAATCCCTCTGTGACGGCTAACCAATTACGGGTCACGAGGCACGAGCGACGGGGTGAAAGATGGCAAGAGAAGTAAGATTGCCGAAATTCGGCGACACAATGCAGGAAGGAACGATTGTTGACTGCAAAGTCAGCGTCGGCGCTCACGTTAAAAGCGGCGACGTCCTTTTCGACGTCGAAACCGACAAGGCAACCCTCGAAATTGAATCGCCCGCCGATGGTTTTGTAAAACAGATTATGGTTGAGGTCGGCGGCAGTTACCGCATTGAAACCCCCCTGCTGATTCTGGGCGACAAGGATGAGCGAATAAGCGACGAATTTTTGCGAACCCTAAAGGCGTCAACACCCACAATCGCAAAGCCGAAACCCGCTAAAAGAAAAAAAATAAACGATTTGCCTATGCCCATCCCGGTTTTGCCTCAGGATATAAAACTCGGCCAGACGTTCCCCGTCAGTCGATTGCAGAAAGTTACCGCTCAAAAAATGCTCCGCTCGAAACAGGAAATGCCCTGCTTTTATCTCAATGCCCGGGCCGATGTCACCGACCTCGTCGCATACCGCGCCAAACTTAATCAGGCAGGTAACGTTGAGGTCTCATACAACGATTTTATTATCAAGGCAATCGCGCTCGGGCTGGAAAAGTTCCCCATAATGATGGGCCAAATCGATGGCGACGACATTAAGATTGCAAAATCAATCGGCGTCGGGCTTGCAATCTCGACTCCTGAAGGACTGATTGCGCCAATCGTCAAAGCCCCTGATAAAAAGACGATTCCTGAAATTGCCCGTTACAGCAGGCAGCTTGTCGAAAGAACAAATAATAACCAGCTTACTCTCGAAGACCTCGAAGGCGGCTGCATAACCGTCAGCAATCTCGGCGCATTCGGCGTCGATTCGTTCATCCCGATTGTCGTGCCCGGCCAGTGCTCAATACTCGGAATAGGCAAAATCGCCGATGTCTGCGTGCCCGCCGGAGACACTCCTGATACGCTCGGGGTTCGCAAGATGATGAATATGACTCTGTCGGTTGACCACAAAGTCGCCAACGGCGGCTACGCCGCCCAATTCCTCGATTTCGTCAAAAAAACTCTCGAAGACCCCGCTAACTTAAAATAAATCGTCGCTCCGTCCCCGTGAAAAAATGGATTTCCCTCAATATCGATGGCAAGTTAAATTATTAAGCTAAAAATGAAGAATGACAAAGATTGCCAAAGACTGCCATAGATTGCCAGGGTTTTTGAACTGGCAAAATTGGAAAAAATGGTTGCTGGCTACCGCCCCCCCGGTTTCCCATCGCTGTAATTATTTGTAACAAAAAGACTTATAGTTATTTTCCGTATTGAAGCAAACAATTTTGAGTCTCAAATCAAATACTATAAACTTTGCTGAATATTTTTTAAAAAAGACATTGACATGATGTTGATATGACGTTAGTATGACATTACAATGATGTATTAATGCAATAAGAAAGAAAAAGATAAAATATTAAAAACCAGTCTTATGTGAAGGAGACAAAAATGACTACTAAAAAGAAACAAGACGATTATAGGGATTTTAAAGAGAATGCCTCATCCGTATGGGAATTCGAAAGCGAAGAACAGAAGAAAGAAATGCTTGAGTCGATAACGCAACCAAACTGTGGCAAAAAGCTTAAGCTAGTGCGAGACCTTTCTGGACTTTCGAGGCGAGAACTTGCTACAGTCATAGGTGTTTCTGAATCAACAGTTTTTCGAATCGAAACAAAAAAAACACTGCCTACCAAAGATTTCATGCTAAGACTCGGAGGTTTGGTTGCGATTGGTCATGCACGATACTCAAAAATGAGTGAAAATGAGAAAGAGACTGTCTCCGAGTACATAGGTGCAGGAGGCGGGGTTGCAGCAGGTATTGGTGGAGCAATTGGAGCGATTTCAGCCAGCGGTAGTGTGGCGGGGCTTTCTGCTGCGGGCATAACATCGGGCTTGGCAGCACTGGGTGGGGGAACTATGTTGGGTGGAATTATTGTTGTCGGCGCCATTCCTCTTGCATTTGGAGCGGCTGGGTATGGTCTAGTCAAGGGGATTAAGGCCATTTGTGAAGCCAATAAATTAAGTTGCAAAGAGATTGATGGACAGTTCGAGATTTCTCGAGAGAGCATTAGGAGCCAGATGATAAAAAAGGGTAGAAAGAGTTCTTTAAAAACCGACGTTGTGAAGATTAAAAACTAAAATGAGGAAGGAAACTATTAGGAGAATTAGTTATGGCAAATTTTCCAGGTCAAACTTTTGTTGACAGAAGAGGTATTCAGTATGTGCTTCGCTACGGCCCCAAAGGCATTCTTCGCCCATATACTCTTGGCCCGTTAAAGACTGCTATGAAAACTCGCAACCCTTGGATCATTCTAGCAGCAGCTGCCGTAGTGGTAGTTACTATCTTGACAGTACATGTTTGCTGTCAGCGGAAAGTGGAACAGAGTGTAAAAGAGAAGTGAGAGGTTAAGTGGTAATCCGAGGACACCATACTAACTTCCATTCTGCTTTTTTGCGGCTATAAAATCAGCGAAATCAGTGTCATCTGTGGCTTAAAAAACTCACAGGTTATATAGTTCATCATCTTTGAGGATGGTGAAGCCGGCGGCTTTTTTTACCTTTTGTGCATTTTCGTGGCATAGTGTTAAAAAATCCGTCCGCCGAAAGCGAGGTCTCGCCAAGGGTGGGTGTAATCTGCCTGCCCTTAAGGGCGAGGCGGACGAGCGACGAGTCCGTTTCGGCAATAAATCCGCGTGTTACGTCCGGCTTAAAATCTGTGTGTTTTTGTCAGCCGAAACCCATAAGGGGAGGCAACATTGTTGCCTGGTAGACGAGATTGAGACCTTGGAAGAAGCTCGCTTATAGAAAGGGCTCAATTGAGTATGCCCTCCGGCTGACTAACCTGTCCTGAGCTTGTCGAAGGAATCCGTGTCCATCCGTGCCAATCCGTGGTTGCAATATCTTTGCGGTCTCTGCGGTAAAACCTTTTGTGCATTCTTGTGGCTAATAAAAAAACAGCGAAACCCGCGTTACCAGTCCTGAGCTTGTCGAAGGAATCAGCGTCTGAAAAATAGTCTGCCACGGCATAGCCGAAGGCGACGCCGGGTCCTCCGGTTATCAGCACTGTTATCGCCTAAGGACATATAAGTTTGGGTCTGTAATACTGATAGTGGGGTTTTTTATCGGCTCGTCCCATAAAAATATAAAGTTTTGCCCCGTCTTCTGCCGAAAAACCAGTGGGCGAAATACATACCCTCCGTAGTCCTTTTGACGAAGGATGGGTGCCTTGTAATACTGAAAAGTGAGAATTTGGCCGGCGAGAAGTCAAACCGGCTTTGCTAACAATTTGCTTTAAGGGTTGGGGTTACTATGAGGACGATAGCTGTTGTCAACCAAAAGGGCGGAGTGGGCAAAACAACCGTATCGATTAACCTGGCAAGCGCACTGGCGGAAATGGAGCACAAGACACTGCTGGTCGATATGGATTCGCAATCGCATTGCGCCGTCGGCCTCGCTGTGCCCGAGGAGCAAATCGAGCAGAGCATTTACGACGTAATGATAAGCCACAGCAAGGAAGAACCTATGCGGCTGGGCGAGATTCTCTGGGAAGTAAGCGAGAAACTCGAACTTGCCCCGGCGAGCATCGACCTGTCGGCCTTCGAACAGCAAATGTCGGGTATGCCCGACCGCGAACTGTGCCTCAAGAAGGTTCTTGATTCCATCAAGAACGAATATGAATTTGTCGTTATAGATTGCCCGCCCTCGGTTGGATTGCTGACGTTTAACGCCCTTCGAGCGGCTACCGATGTTATCGTGCCTGTCGAGACGGGCTATTTTTCACTTCACGGCCTGAGTAAACAGCTTGAGACGCTGGCGATTCTCTGCCAGAGGTGCAATCAAAGCGTCAACGTAAAGGTGCTTGCGAGTATGTATGATATTCGCACGAAAATGGCCCGCGAGATTCTCGGCGAGCTTCGCAAGCATTTTGGCGACAAGATGTTCAAGACGGTGGTAAATTTCAATACCAAGCTCAAAGAGGCGGCGTCATTCGGCCAGCCAATCAGCGAATACGACCCAGCCAGCAAAGGCCACAAAGATTTCCAGGACCTCGTAAAGGAAATGATGCAGGGCCAGCCCGAACAGCAGCGCAGGCAGATTATCGAATCGCTGTCTGAAAAACTCGAATCGATAAGCGCAACAGCCGACGAACTGCTTGCCAGGGCAAAACCGAAGGTTGCTCCGCCTGATGCAGGCAGGATTAAATCGATAGAGCCGCCGAAACAACGGCCCCAATATATGGAGCCGGTCGCCGTGCGAGCAGAGCCGAAACAGGCAGAGGCAAAGGCCGTCGCAATCGCCAGGGTCGAGGCAAAGCCGGTGGTTGCCGTCCAGCCCCAGCAGCCAAAGGCCGCCGAAATCGCCAAGGTCGAGGCAAAGTCGGTGGTTGCCGTCCAGCCCCAGCAGCCAAAGGCCGCTGCTGCGACGGATGCGAAGCTTGCTGAATACTATGGCGTCAACCAGCTCAACGACGCGATGGCGTTTGTAACCCTGTATCCGCGGGCACAGTCGGTGCAGATTGCCGGCGACTTCAACGGCTGGCAGCCCTCGAAACTGCCGATGGAAAAGGTTGGCGAAAGCGGCGTCTGGCAGGCGTCCGCGAAACTGCCTCCCGGCAGATACCGCTATCGATTAGTCGTGGATGGCCAGTGGCAGCAGGACCCGTATAACGATACGACCGAGCTGAACCCGTTTGGCGGCTACAACTCGATAGTCGAGGTAAAATAACACCCGGCAACGGGACTGTTGAAAAACTCGATATTTGCTATTTGAGATTGTTTCGCTTCGCTCGCAATGACGTAGAAATGCATTGTCTGTCATTGCGAGGAGCAAAGCGATGAAGCAATCTTGATTTCTTCGGTAGCCCGCCAAAAACGCGTCTTGCCGGTTTTGGGAATTCACGTTCTCAATCGCATTTCCCCGCGGCAAAGTATGTCTGTCATTATTTCTTTGCTGATTTTGCGAATCCCCCGCGGAATTGTTTCCCCGTCATTCGGCGGATAAACCTTGAATTTCCGGCCTGATTCTGCGAAACTTGTTTAACTATGGGCATATTTTCAAAAACAATTGGTTACTTCAAAGACCGGCTGACTAAAACCCGCGATAAAATCAGCTCGTCGCTGTCGGCGGTTCTTGCCATCGGCAGAAACATCGACGATGACCTGCTCAACGAACTCGAAGAAACCCTCATAAAAGACGATATCGGCGTCGAAACCACCGCCAAACTCATATCCGATTTGCGGGAGGCCTATCGCAGCAAAAAAATCACGACCACAGACGATATCATCCCGTTCCTCAAAGAGCATATGAAGGGTTACTGGCCCCATCAGGATAGACAAGTTCGCCTGGCAGCCAAAGGCCCGACGGTGATTCTCATCGCGGGCGTCAACGGCTCAGGCAAAACCACCAGTATCGCCAAGCTCGCCTACATCCTCAGCAGGGACAACAAAAAAGTCATCGTCGCCGCCTGCGATACCTTCAGGGCAGCGGCTGTCGAGCAATTGTCAATCTGGGCGGACCGTATCGGCGTTCAAATCGTCAAGCACCAGATGGGAAGCGACCCCGCCGCTGTCGCGTTCGATGCCTGCGAGGCGGCCACCGCAAGAAACGCCGATTTCCTCATCCTCGATACCGCTGGACGACTGCATACGCAAAAAGACCTGATGAAACAGCTCGTCAAAATACGCGACGTCGTCGCCCGCAAAATCGAAGGTGCGCCAAATGAGGTCCTTCTTGTCCTCGACGCGACAACGGGCCAAAACGCAATCGCACAGGCAAAAATTTTCACCGAGGCAATTAACATTTCGGGAATCTTCCTTGCGAAATTAGACGGCACCGCACGAGGCGGAATCGTCATCGCAATCAAAGACCAGCTAAACATCCCCGTTAAATTCATCGGCCTCGGCGAAAAACCAGAAGACATCGCAGAATTCGACCCCGACACATTCGTCGAAGCCCTCTTCGCGTAAGATTTGCCACAGAAATTTTTTGACGCAGATTGCGCAGAAACCGCTGTTTTTTATTAGCCACTGATTTCACTGATTAACACTGCAAAATAAAAATACTCCTGAATCCCTTTTCAACTCCTTTAAGCATTTTGGCGGGCAACATTAAGCTATTTCCTTACGTCCCAGTTACGAGGATTAAGATTACATATAAATATGAAAAGGGCAATCTATCGGCCGATTATGGAGCTGATTTAAAGGAGACTGGAAAATGAAAACTTTGAGAATATTAATAATTGTTGCGGCAATAGCAATGCTGGCAGTACCAGTAATGGCGGTAGGTGTTTTTAGCACCTCTCTAAACTTTGGTCAATGGACCATTCCTATAACAATGGATATCATCCCGTGGGTAACTGTTTCAGATGGCGCAATCAAGTTGGCTGAGGTAGGTTCAACGACAACTTGGCAAGGTAGTACCACCGTTACTGTGGTACATAACTTTCCTAATTTGGATATCGATGCAGTGATTACACCAGCGGGAGGTACAGATGTTGGCAATACTTATAATGTCGCATTAGATGGTGGCCCATTTGGCCCAACTGCTCATACAACCCTTGCATCGCCACATCTTCTTGGTGCTGGTTACGTTTTAGAGGTTGACGCACAGATTCTGAATATAAACCCTGCAGCACGCGAAGTCGGATTAGACCAGCTGGTTGCAAATATCGTGCTAACCTTGTCCACGACGACACCTTAGTTTTTAGTTGCCGTCAAATACGTACAGAATATGTTTTACGGGAAGGGACAGATTCGACCTGTTCCTTCCCGTTTTTTTATACGGTCTGAACTCGAATTTCCAACACCCTGTTTTTACTTAAAATACTTTGCGGTCTCCGCTGCCTGCCCTGCATAGCTTTAGCGAAGTAGGGTTCTCCGCGGTTAAATAATCCGTGGAATCTGTGTTAACCCCGTTAGATGGCGGCTTCGCCTATCTCACGGGGTGAATCTGTGGTTCTGGAAAGTTCAGGCGGGCCCTTCGACATCGCTCAGGACGGAGTAGCAGCTTCAGGGAAGTTCAAGCGGGCAAATTCCCCGTAATACTTTTTTGCTGCCTCATCGTAAACTCTCGCCGCTGCAATTTCGTCATCGAAACTTCCTAACCATATCGCTTTCTTTTTAAACATTATTCCAGACCTCCAATTGCCGGCCTTCCTGTCGAAAGAAACGCCGATATATTTCGACGTCGTGCCTTTCCTCTTTCGGCTGTTTTGTGTATTCTCCGCGTGTGTCGCAAGGCGAAGATTGGTCCGGCGATTATCAAGGCCGTCGCTGTTTCTATGGTCAACGAGAAGGCCTTCGGGGGCATTCATAATTAATCTGTGCAATCGCACAATTTTCAAATCATCAGGGCCTATTCTCTGTCCCCTGACAGCATAGAATTTTCCTTCGAATCCGCCGATGCACCATTTGAAGCCGGCATAACGGTAGTAATCTGCCGTATCCACGATTGCCCACAGACCTTCGTCGAGATAAATCCTGCGGAACGCCTCACCATACTTCCACCGCCGATAAACTATCGCCGGCCAGGCAAAAATAAGGTCGAGCCAGTTTGGTATCTTTACATGAATCGTCGTCATAATGTCCTCCCCTTTCTTTCCTTGTTCATTGTTCTGAAGTAACCCCCGGATAAATCCGAGGGCTAAACATGCCACAAAAAGCATCACAAGATGCCTCTACCCTATGGCGCGAACTTGCGCGCTTTTGACGAAAACTAAGGGATTTCCTGATGGGGTCAAAAACGATAAGTCCTTGTGAAATAAGGAATAAAAAAATTTTATTTTTTTCGCATCTAAGGGTTTTCGACCTGCGCGAAAATGGATAACAACTGTTTTTGTCCAGAATTTAAAACGTTGCCGTAAAAGAAGTTATGGCAAAAAATGGGCGAAGTAATGTCCCCACCATTTTTTGTAAGTGCCGATGGATAAGGATTTTAACGCTGTTTTTGATGTGCCCATAGCCGCTAACGCAGCGGCAGTTTTTAGTTTTGAGTTGGGGGGATAGCACCTTATATTTGCAATTTTAGCATCTTTTTCATTTTTTTCTGGAGCACAGATAGGGTCTTTGGGTCAATCGACCATCCTTGATTGATTAAGCCATTTACCATGTTTGTAAACATCTTCTTCGGAGGAGGAGGAACATCTTCTATGAGATATGCATTATCGCCCTCAAGTATGATGGAGAGTATGTTGTACATCTGTGCATTGGATACTTCTATCTGAAATTCCTCAATTGGGAAAGGATCCTCGGCTTCTTTTATCGCAAGATTTGCCCGCCTATTATCTAAATAATTGCCGTTAATATGGTAAACCTCATACCCTTCTGGTATTTCGCCATGTGCAGATTTCCAAACTACATTATGCATCAGAAGAACTTTGCCATCATCGTCAGTTGTATAAACGAATTCACATTTATTCAATAACCTTCTTTTGTCAGGACTTAAAAGCAAGTCCCTAATGGAAAGACTAATATCGAGCATTCTGCTATGTATGTCTTTTAGCAGATCGTTATCGAGTGTCTTCGCGAATCTGACAGTAGTATTTTTTCTCCCCCTATTATTTCTGTACGCATTTTCGGCACTACAATAATATAACTTATCTTCTCTTATAGAATAAAACACATAAAATGAATTCGGGGAGTTTAATAAATAATTTAGATTAGAAGCAGCCACAGAATAGCTAAAACTGCTGTCCTGGTTTTTCTTCTTGTTTGAAGATTTAATTTGTGCGTGACACCTAATATTAGTTGGATGCCCGCCATTATCCACGAGGGCTTCGATAACTAAATCAACACCATAATCGTTTTTAGATTCTTCTCTCACGACAAACCAAGGGTCAGTGAAGAGTTCGCAAAATTTTCTAACTCCCAAATCACTATTAATATGCGATATCGAACGTCGAGGTAAGCTACCATAATGCGGGCTATCTAAACTTCTGGAATCCTGGGATGCCATACTTATTTCCTTGTTATTTATAAACACTCCTGTCGGACACAAAGTTAACGGTCAAAGGTGCGAATCTCTCTAATTTTTACCACTAAGTCCCTGTTAAGACAACAGGTTTTAATATCATTAAAAATCTGCGCAATCTGCGTCTAAAATAAATCTGTGGTTAAGTTTTTCGCCGGAGGACGTTCACCATGTCCAGTAGAGGCCGAGATAGCTGATGAGGTGGCTTTCTCCGGCAATGCTGTGGCCGACGCTAAACAGAAAGCTGAAGTTTTTTGTGAAATTGTAGAATCCCCCGAAATTTGCGAAGGTCGTGGCCTGTCCGGTATCGGCGGTCTTGTCCTGGGCAAAAATTTCGCCCCCCAATGTAAGATGCTCGTCGATATCGCGCTGGAGCAGCCAGCCGGCGAAAAGATAATCGCGCTGCCCGGGCTGCTGGTTTATCGCATATCCGCCGCCTCCGTAAGTTGTCCATGGCCCCCATGATTTTTGTGCCCAGACGGGAAACTTTGCCCATGTTTTGCCGTTGCCGAGACCTCGGTCCGCATCACCGGTTGATACTTCCAGCATTGGAAATATCCCGACCTGCGGAACATCGTTCTGCTCCTCGACGAATCGATACTTTACTCCAAATTCCGTATCGCCTGGCCCGTAAGCTGCCGGGCCGTCCGTTGTTGTGACAGCATTAAACGGAAATACAACATGAAACTGCGTCTGGGGCAAAATCCCGTAATTGTATTCGAATGCCGGCGCCTGCACCTGGGTATTGCCTTTTGCCCTGTCTAACGTTGAAAAAATATAAAACTCGTGATGACCAAGCTCCACCGGCTCAGGGTCATCGGTCAAAAAGGGCGGGCCGCCGAATGCCGAGGTTGCGCAGAAAAATACCAATAATAACGCAAAGGGCAGAAGCCGGAAGTACTGAAATTTTCCGCGTTTTGTCATAGATAAATGCCCGCAGAAAAAACAAAGGCCATCTCTACATACTCGCCATTAAGCATTTATATTTTAACATCAGGCCTGAATGAGTAAACAGGGAATCAGGAACGTTTTACCGAATTGGCTTTTAGACGCAGTCCTTTTCCCCAGCTAATCAATCCATTAACCGCTAAGCCAAGGAAGAAGATATACAGAATCGCGACGAATTTTACGTCTCTGGCGTAATACAGGCCTATGCAGATACTGTTGACGCAAAGCCAGAGGAGCCAGGCCTCGATTTTCCTGTGCGTCATAAGGCCTGCTGCGACAAAGCCCATCACCGTCGCTGTCGCGTCGATATACGGATACGCGGCCTGCTGCGGGAATAACGCGGGCAGCCAGGTATGAATCCTGCTCATAGCAAAGCCGGCAGCGGTTCCCCCGATTATTATTATCGCAGCCGCAATCAGTCGGCCTTTGCCGGAGGTATAAGAAACTTCCAATTCTTTTCCACCCTCTTGGGCTTTCTTTCGAGCGGCGAGCCATACATACCAGCCGTAGAAACAGTTGCCGACGTAGTAGAATTGCTCGAAGAAATCGGAATACAGGCGGACCTGGTAGAACAGCACCGCGAAAAGCGAAAACGTAAAAATCCCCAAAGGCCACGCCCAGACGATTTTGCGGGTAATAAGAAGAACATAGACGGTGATTAACAGCGTAGCCGACAGCTCGATATAGCTCATCGGATAACCGAGAACCGTGAAAAACACATTATGAACGCTGAAGATGCTCATTTTTATATTTAACTCTTACCACAAAGGCACTGAGGCACAAAGTTTTCTTTTTGCTTTTTCCTTTTAACTTTTTACTTTTTCTTCGTGTCTTTGTGTCTTGGTGGCAAAGATTAAAAAAACAGGCCTGTCCTGAAAGCAGAACAGGCCTTTATCCCCTCCTGTCCGTCCGTCATCCCTCCCATCTCTGGGAGAACACCGGAGGACAAGAAACTCAATCCTATACTCCTGGAAAATTTCCAAAGTATTAAGTTTTCAACAGGCCGGCGGTAAGTCGGATACCGGCGAACTACTCAGTTTGTCATAAGCACCGGCTGGCCCGTCGCGTCAATTACATCGCGCCAAAGCGGACCATGCGGGTCTATAATGTTGCGTTCAGAGACGGCCAGGTGAATCGGGATATGCACATACTGGTCATGCACCAGACCAATAAGCACCTCTGTCCTGCCCGTCATTGCCGCATGCACTGCGTTTGAGCCGAGCCGCTCGCAATAAACCGAATCGGTCGTGTTCGCAGGCGCAGCTCGTATTATGTAGCTGGGGTCGATGAATTTCAAGTTGATTTCAATGTCCTTCTTTTTGAAATAATCGCAGATGTGCTGCTGAAGGTATCGGCCGATATCCGCAAGCTCTTTGTTTCCGGAGGCGTCAACAGCATTGGTCCGCTCGAGAAGCTCCTGGCCCGCACCTTCCGCAGCCAAAATTACCGCATGGCCGCGCTGTGCGAGGCGCTTGGCAAGATGGGCGAGCAGGCCGTTATCACCATCCAGCTCAAACAGCACCTCAGGCACAAGCACAAAATTGACGTCGTTCCGTGCCAGGGCCGTAGCCGCTGCGATGTGTCCCGATTGCCTGCCCATCACTTTAACCAGTCCGATTCCGTTGGGAGCGCCCTTTGCCTCGGTATGAGCCGCGGCGATTACCTCGGCTGCTTTAGCCACGGCTGTCGCAAAACCAAATGAGGCCTGGACAAAGCTAAGGTCGTTATCTATAGTTTTAGGAATACCCACAATTGCTGTTTTTAGTCCGCGTTTTTTTACTTCTTCCGAAATCCCCAGCGCGCCCCGCAGGGTACCGTCCCCCCCTATAACAAAAAGGAGGTTAATACCAAGCCGCTGGATTGTATTAACTATCTCGCCAGGCTCGTTTCCGTAACCGCGTGACGAGCCCAGGATTGTTCCTCCGTTGCGATGAATATCCAATACAATTTCCGGTGTCAATACCCGCATCCTAAGCCCGAAGTGCTCAATTAAACCGCGATAGCCATACTGGACGCCGCTTATCCTGCGAACACCATATCGGTACCAAAGGCACATGACAATGGCACGTATAACGTCGTTCAGGCCGGGACACAAACCGCCACAGGTAACAATGGCGGCGTGCACGTCAGAAGGTTTGAAATACACCTTTTCCCTTGGGCCTGCTTTTTCCATCAGTTCGCACTGGTCGAACTGCCGCGGGGGTGAGTCGCAGAACGTATCAACGGTGTAGATTACGCGTTCTTTATCACTGACATAGTTCGCTATGCTGCCTTCGTGCAATTTCGAGAATTGAATTGGCGAGCCAACTGTCGTCTCTCCCAGCGTCGCAATACGAAAATCCAGCTTATCCATAGCTAACATTCCTCACTAACACACCCTAAAACAACCAGACCCGAACACGCTCGTGGAATCTTGTGCCCGATGCCGTTTCAACGTCCGGTGACTACATGCACAACCAATGTATTTGTCCTGCCCGGTTCGCCGAGCGGCTGTCCGGCTACGAGAACGACCTTGTCGTTCGCTTTTGCCAACCCACGCGAGACCAGCAGCTCATCCGTTACCCTGACGAACTCGTCCACTGTTTTGGGTATTGGCAGGCAACAAGGCATCACGCCGTAATCCAGACACATCTGCCGACAGACCTTCTGCCCGGAACTCAACGCCAGTATTGGAACATCTATACGTGCTTTGCTCAAGAGCCGTGCCGCCCCGCCGGATTCCGACCATACAACAACAAGTTTGGGACTGATATCGTCAACGACATAGCCGACGCTTCGTGATATTGACTCGGTTACCCGCAGTTCCTCCGATGTCGCTGTTCTCGGATGCCTTTCAGAGTGCTTGTCGAGATAGGCCTCCGTAACATGGGCAATCCGTCCGATGGTTTTTACCGCCTCAAGCGGATACTTACCAACGGCCGTTTCGCCGGACAGCATAACGGCGTCACAACAGTCCATGATTGCGTTGGCAACATCCGATATCTCAGCCCTGGTTGCTACGGGGTTTTCTATCATGCTCTGGAGCATCTGGGTAGCTACTATCACGGGTTTTCCCATATGTTTGCACATCTCGGTCGTGTGCTTCTGAATCAGGGGCACTTCGGCCAGGTCCATCTCGACGCCAAGGTCGCCGCGAGCCACAAGGATACCGTCGCTAACCTCCACGATTTCCCGGAGGCCATTCACTGCCTGTGGTTTTTCAATCTTCGCTATTACCTTGATATTCGAACCGGCTTTTGTCAGATACTGTTTCAGCTCAGCTACTTCACCGGCGCCGCGCACAAAGCTCAACGCCAGAAAATCAAGTTCATTCTCGATGGCCCAGTCAACGCACTTCCAATCCTGTTCGGTTATGGCGGAAACACTCACATCGGTATCGGGCAGATTTATCCCTTTGTTGCTGTAAAGGGGGCCGCCGACGATTACTTTGCATAACACCTCGTTATTACCGAAGCCCGTAACCTCCAGCGAAATCCGGCCATCGTCTATAAAGACCCGGTGGCCTGGTTTAACGTCGCTGACAAAACCCTTATAATTAGTGCAGAACCTGTGAGCGTTACCCGTCTCATCGCCGTGGACTATGACTACAGTATCCCCCCCAAGCAGCATTTCTCCATCCGGCTCAATGCGGCCCATTCTTACTTTAGGCCCACACAAGTCCCCCATTATTGCAGTGGTATCTTCGTATCCCGTCCGAACCTTTTTCAGAATGTCGAGTGATTCCGCGTGGTGTTCAAGCGTTCCGTGCGAGAAATTAAGACGAAAGACATTGACGCCGCTATCCAGCATCGCTCGCATAGTCACGGCATCGATACATGCCGGGCCGAGAGTGGCAACAATCTTCGTCTTTGTCATTTAGTCAGTCAATCCACGGTTAGCGAGACCTCGCCCTTTGGCGGGTCCACGGTTAAACCCTTGGATACGAGCCGAGGTAGTACGTCTTGGGCAGTTCGCCGGTCAACGGCAAAGCATATTCAATAAACTTATCAGTAACTCCATTGCCTTCGGCGTTTATGAACTCATCGGGCATCGTTCTGCTCTTTTCTGCGACGTTGTGAAGCTCGGTGCATATATACTCGACGGCATAATCCTCGCCGTTTCCGAGCCGCTTGATTGCGACGGAGCCGCTTTGCTCAGTCATAGCGAATTTTACGGCGTGTTGCCCGCACCTGACGGCCTCATCGAGGTCAACCGGCGACTGGAAACCGGCGAAACTTCGCTGCAGATAGCCAAATGTGTCGGCGCGGACTCGCTTGATTTTGAGGGTACCTCTAATCTGGCCAGCGAGGAAATCAGCCAATGCGCCCGTTCCCGAAAGCTGGATATTGTTGTGAGCGTCTTTTTCGCCGGTGTCGGCAATTTTCTGGGTCCAGACGGTGCCGTCGGTATCGCAGATACCTTCACTGACAGCGATTACGCATCTGCCAAGCTTTTTATAGACGGCGTTAACATCGGCAAGAAACTTATCCATCGAGACGGGCCGTTCGGGCAAATAGACGAGGTGTGGGCCGTCGTCGTCTTTGTGTTTCCCGAGTGCGGCCGCGGCCGTAAGGAAGCCGGCGTGCCTGCCCATAATGACGTCTATTTTTACGCCGGGCAGGGCGCGGTTGTCGAGGTCATCACCTAAAGTAGCACAGGCGACGAATTTGGCGGCTGTGCCATAGCCGGGGCAATGGTCGGTAACGAGCAAATCGTTGTCTATCGTCTTTGGGATATGAAACGCCTTTAACTCATATCCGACCTCGGCGGCCATCAGATTGATTATGTGAGCGGTATTCGCCGAGTCGTTGCCGCCGATGTAGAAGAAGTAACGAACGTTGCGTTTTTTGAAGACCTCAAAAATCTTCTTGCAATACTCCGCATCGGGCTTATCGCGGCTGGAACCCAGCGCAGCGGAGGGGCAACTGGCAATACCGGCGGCATCCTGAACTGAAATTTGCTTGAGGTCAACGAAATCCTCACTGACCATGCCCTGGACTGCATGAATCGCTCCATAGAGATTTGTTATTTCCGGATGCTTGCAGACCTCATTAATAACGCCGACAAGTGAAGCGTTGATAACCCCGGTCGGTCCACCCGACTGACCTACTACCGCGTTTGCTTTTGCGGTCTTTGCCATTGCTGATACCTTTCCTTTAAAAATCAATCGTGCAAATTTTTAAACAACTACCCAAAACAAGGTGCGTAAGTATAGCAATCCGGCTGTAAATTTCAAGAATTATCTCGTCGCCGGAAATCGGCTGGTGATACTTGAAATGGGCGGCAAACTTATGGTATTATTAGCCCATCTTAACATGTAGGAGAAATCCAATGAGTATCCTTTCGTCGATTGGCAATACGCCGATGGTTGAGCTGAAACGGGTCAACCCGAACCCGAAGGTGCGTCTTTTGGCAAAATTGGAGGGCAATAACCCAGCAGGGTCGATTAAAGACCGTACCGCACTTTATATGATTACAAAGGCCGAGGAGGACGGCTCGCTCACCAAAGATAAAATCATCCTTGAGCCAACCTCAGGCAATACGGGTATCGCTTTGGCGATGATTGGGGCGGCCAAGGGTTATCGCGTCAAACTGACGCTGCCCGCCTGCGTAAGCAGTGAAAGGCGACATATACTGGAGGCGTTCGGGGCGGAAGTGATTATGACGCCAGCAAACGAGGGAACCGATGGGGCGATTCGTATGGCGCACAAAATTATCGAACAGGAGCCGGGTAAGTATTTTATGCCCAACCAGTTCACCAACCCGAATAACCCTCTTGCCCATTATGAGACAACCGGGCCGGAGATTTTCAAACAGGCCGACGGGCAGGTTGATTATTTCGTCGCGGGGATGGGAACGACCGGGACGCTTATGGGAACGGGGAAATTTCTGCGAGAGAAAATCAAGAACGTCAAAATCGTCGGCATCGAGCCGACGCCCCACCACACAATCCAGGGGCTGAAGAATATGACCGAGTCGATTGTGCCCGCGATTTATAAGCGCGATAAGCTCGACGACGTTATGATTATGGAGGACGATGAGGCATACGAAATGACACGGCGACTGGCGGCTGAGGAAGGAATCTTCGCGGGGATATCGAGCGGCGCAGCCGTCGCGGGGGCTGTTAGGGTCGCCAAAGATATGAAATCCGGGACGGTGGTTACGATTATTTGCGACCGCGGGGACAGGTATTTGAGCACGATGCTATTCCGCGCCGCCTGCGCAAAGTGCCCGCCGTAATTTAGTCGATAGTCGTTAGTCGATAGTCCGCCGAAGGCGGAAAGAAAAACGGCCGGCGTTAATTTGAACACGAAGCGAGGGGCGGGGAATCGTCGCTCGTGACTCGTGGCCCGAAAAGAAAAACGGGGCGGGAAAAAACGGCTGTCCCCATTATTTCCCACTTATTCTATCCCGCGACTATTTTCTTAAGATTTAGATTCATCCAACTTTTTGTAAAACTCTCTGTGCTCCTTGGGAATCCACGGAAAAAGTTTTGCCCTAAATTTGACCGGGATGTTTCCAAGCAATTCAGGAAAACCAGTGAATGGAATGATTTCTGTGGGGAATCCGTTGTCCAAACCTTCTTGAATCCTCTTGACCATATAATCCCAAACATCTTTCCTAAAGGCAAAATATTGAATTTCACTTGCGATGTATTCCCACACCTTGTCATCAAAAGGTTTCTGGGTTTGCAAGTAGTTTATTTCATCAAAAACGGTTAAGGAGCGATTCAGTAATTTCTCATCTTTTTCGCCATTCCAATCGATTGTGGAATCTTTGTGACGAATCCTGCCATAGAATTCAAATAGGTCACCCTCCCCAAAAGCATCGTATATTCTTTTTATCACTTCCATTCTTTTCTCTAAGTTTTGGTTCTGAATCTCTAAGTTTTGATTCTGAAGCGTTTTTATCCCAACGAATATTCCGATAGCTCCGGCGACTGTTGCCAACTGTGCCAACTGTGTCAAGGAAGGACAGTAAAAAGAGAGATACACCAAGTCTTTTAATTTATCAAAAATAAAGCAGATTATGTCCATCATCAATTCCTTGTAGTAGGTATTCCGAGTGTGTCTTTTTCATTATTAGTGCCCTAACTACTGTTTATATGGTTTCCGCATAACACACACAACTTCTGCCCTCACAAGATGTATTTTGACAGGCAAAGGTGTAATTATATGCTACCGGTCACCGAGAGGCCAGTTCCGCCACATCTCTTGCGGAGAGTTGACCACCAACTCTTCGGTCTCAAAATGCTTCGTTTCGGCTTCTTCAAATGTTTGACTATTACCCACCTTCAATGGATTATGAAGATCAATCTTGCCGAAGATATATGGAATTTCCCAAAGAACCCGAAAAACAGCAAGCTGCCACCCTCCACGTGGGTTCTTCGCTGTGGAAATAATATATTTCCTGCCGTCCACGAGACTGGCAAGCTTTGTCGAAATACCTTGGCCTTTATTGGTGTATATTCTGTTCATGTTTTACTCTTACTTTAGAGAAAAATCCGATTCCTGCCATAAGGTGGGAGTATATCGGGAAAATGAGGAGGAAACAAGAAATTTCACCACGAAGCAGCGTTCAGCGTGGAGCGTACAGTTAGCATTTAGTCGATAGCGGTTGGTCGTTCGTATATCGTAATTCGGAGAGTATTATTGTTAGAACATATTATTAAACGGCATGGTAATATAGTCAAACGTTTAAAGTGGAAAATATCAGGCAAATCCCTGGTAAATTAAAGAAGGGAAACACATATGATTAAACATATTTTCTTAATGTTTCTGATATCTATCCTAAGTATATCACAAGCATTGGCGGCACCTAATATCCTCCAGGACCCGGCCCGTCGTAACCTTGTGGTTACTCGCCATTATGAGATTACTGTACAGAAAGGAAAGCCATCGGTAGCGGAGGTTCCCGCCCTGATGAGTTTCTGGGGCTCAACTAACTGGCAGGTCGTTAAGTCCTCGAAATTTGAGTACAGCGAGGAGCCCAATAATGTAGCAGTTACTTCGGATAACCTCGGTATGCCGCGTCGTTATTACAAATTGACATGGAACGCTCCCAAGTCAGATAAGATTACAGTCGAACAGAAAATGGATGTGCAATTGGCCTATTTCAATAATTTATATACAACCGCGAAACTGCCTTATTCCGAAGACGTGAAGAAACGTTTCGCCGATTCTCTCAAGGCAGACATAAAAGAAGGCATTGACCCTAATAACCATGAACTTGGGCCTATCTGTGAACAGATAGTCAATAATTCAAGCGACGCGGAAAACGTTGTAGAAGGGGTTTGCGACTGGATTAATGAAAATATAAAATTCGAGAAAGGGGAAAGGACATCTAACGAGGTCCTGACGCAGAGGAAAGGAAGCTGCACACCTATGTCGCGGCTGGCATGTGCAATGCTCAGGAAAATCGGCATTCCGGCAGAAACGGTGGACGCAAAGTTTATTGACAGCGGAAATGGTCATACATTTATTGAGGCGTATTTTCCTGATGCCGGATGGGTCTTTTACGACCTGTCAAACTGGAATCGGGGATTTAAGAGCTTAGATTGTCTTGAGACGGTTGGCTGGAGCTATAAGTCCGGAATGCCGGGAAAGATGACATGGACGGATGGTTATTTCTGTACGGAAAAGGACACTTCACCATTTGTAGACCAATCGATGAATGCTGTGAAGCACAACAAAAGAACCCCACAAAGAAAAGCAAATTATAATAATAACAGTAACAGCGGCGAGAGTAATAACAATATTGTTGGCGTCCGTCATATCAGGGCGGAGCTGCCGCCAATTGTTAAACCGCGTCAGATACCTCTTAGAGAACTGATTATGGATTTGACGGTTCCCCCGGGGCCACGTGACTATAATGACAATGTGATTAAATAAAAAGAAAGGTATAAATAGCAGGACTAAATATTATTTGGATGCCCCTGAGGACCTTCGCTGCGCTACGGGAGACGGGTATAATGTTGATATGGGCAAATATTATGTATATATACTGGCGAGCAGGAAGAATGGGACGCTGTATGTCGGGATGACAGAGGATATAGCGAAGCGGGCGGTAAGACACAAGGCGGGTAATGGTTGTAGATTTACAAAGGATTACGAAGTCAATAAACTTGTATATTTAGAGAAATGCGAGAATAGGCAAACGGCAATGAATAGAGAGAAACAATTGAAGAAATACAACAGGCGGTGGAAAATCAGATTGATTGAGCAATTTAATCCCAAGTGGGAAGATATATTCAGCGAAGCGATAAATACAATTAATCCTGGATCCCCGGCAGAGAACCAATGAAGCTAAACCCGAGGACCTTCGCTGCGCTACGGGAGGGCAGGCGGACGGTTGTCGGCGTTAGTGTTTTGATTCGGGTGGTTCGAACCTGTAGCCGATTTGCCTTATGGTGTGAATGAAAACCGGTTTGGATGGGTCGGGCTCGATTTTATCACGCAGGGTAGTTACGAACCGGTCGATACTGCGAGGAGTTACGATGCAATCATATCCCCAGACGGCGTTTAAGATTTCATCGCGGGTAAGAGCGCGGCCCTGTCTTTTGATGAAAAACGCGAGAAGGTCAAACTCTTTGGGGGAAAGCTCGATTTCCTTTCCTTTCCGAGTGAGCCGTCTTGCGGATATGTCGAGGCGGTAACAGCCAAATTCGTGAATATCCTGGGTTTCCTTTTTTGCCCGACGCAGGAAAGCAGCGGCGCGGGCGAGAAGTTCTTTGATGCTGAAGGGCTTGGTGACATAATCATCAGCGCCGAGGTTGAGGCCCAGCACGATATCGGATTCTTCGCCCTTGGCGGTGAGCATAATAATCGGCATATCGAGTTTTTGCTCGCGAATCAGGCGGCAAATTTCGTAGCCGTTGATTTTGGGGAGCATAATGTCGAGGAGGATTAAATCGGGTCTGGCGTTAAGGGCGGCTTCAAGCCCCTTCTCGCCATCGGAGGCGGTAATGACTTTATAGCCCTTGAACTCGAAGTTATCTTTGAGGCCCCGCAGCATCGTGGGGTCATCTTCGACTATTAATATCGTTTCCATTCTCTACACCGTTTCAAACTTATACCCGATATCTCCTATGGTATGGATAAAAGCCGGTTTGTTCAAGTCCGGCTCGATTTTTTCACGGATGGCCTTTACGAAGCCGTCGATATTCTTCTCGCTGACGAAATGTGCGTTGCCAATGGCGCTGGTGAGTATTTCTTCGCGCGTCAGAACCGAGCCCTGCCTTTTGACGAGCAGATGCAGCACGTTATATTCCTTAGGACTCAAAGGCACTTCGACTCCATTATGAGTGAGTTTTTGTTTTACAACGTCCAGCCTGAAACCGCCGAATTGATAAACGTCCGGCTCGGGCTGAGCGGTCCTGCGCAACAACGCCTCAACGCGGGCGAGAAGCTGTTGTATGCTGAAGGGCTTGGTGACATAGTCGTCGGCGCCGAGATTGAGGCCCATAACAATATCCTGCTCCTGGTCCTTGGCGGTGAGCATAATGATGGGCGTAGTGATACCCTTACTGCGGACCCGGCTGCAAATCTCGAAGCCGTTGATTTTGGGCAGCATTATATCGAGGATAACCAGGTCCACTCCTTTTTCCAGCACCGCGTTCAACCCCGCTTCCCCGTCAAAGGCCGTTTTGACCTTGTAGCCCTTCATTGTGAAATTGTCTTCGAGGGCACGCACCATTGTGGGATTATCCTCAACAATAAGAACGGTTCTCATATCTAAATTCCTTAACCGGCCTGTTTCGGCGAAACAGGGATTCTGACCGTGAAAGTGCTTCCTTTGCCGGGTTTGCTATCTACAGATATTTTACCTTTATGGGCATCGACAATGAATTTGACGATGCTGAGGCCCAGTCCGCAACCCTCAACTTTTCTGGCAAGTGAGTTATCAACCTGGTAGAAGCTGTCGAAAATTTTACGGATATGCCTGTGCGCAAGGCCGATACCGTTATCCGAAACCGCAAAACAGACATTATCCTTTTCAGCGAAGACCTTCAGCGAGATTTGCTTTTGGTCGCCTGTATATTTGCAGGCGTTGTCGAGAAGATTGACGAGGACGGTAACCATCGCGCCGTGGTCGGCTGATATTTCGGACAGGTTCTCCGCGATATCAACCGTGAACTGACAATTATGTGCAGTATATTTAGCCCTGACCGCTTCCGCGGCGTCGTTTGCTATCGAGGCGGGGTTTGCCGGAGTCATTTCGAAGGCCTTTTTGTTACGCTCCATCCGCGAGAAGGTCAGGAAGTTATCAATCATTCGGCTGAGCCGTTCGTTTTCCTTTGCGGTCATGCGCAAGTATTCCTCGGTCTGCGTTTCATCTTTGATGTTGCCTTCGAGCAGGGTATCGACGAGGACGCGCATCGAGGCGAGCGGCGTCTTCAGCTCGTGCGAGACGGTGGCGATAAAATCGTTTTTCATTTTATTGAGCCGGATTTGTCTGCCTATGGCGCGGGCGGCGAATGCGCCGACGACGAGAATAAGCAATATCACAAGCGCTCCGGTCCAGACATAAATGGCGATTTGCCTGTCGGCGGCCTTATCAAAAATTTCGCTTCCTTTGAAATATAATTCAATTTTCCAGCCCGGAAAACAATCAGCCAATGATACTGTCGCGAAAGGTCTGCCCGCCGGTTTTGTTATACCTGCGACAAAATCGCCAAAAGCATCAACAATGCGATAAGCCGAATCAGAGTCCTTGAACGTATCTTCATAGCCAGCGAGGGCTGATGCGATTCCTTTATCGGAAAACAAAATCAGAAGCGCCATTGACGGGGTCTTGTGATAGAGACAATAGTCGGCACCCGCCCGGAAGAAAGTATCCGGCGGCCTGTCAGGCAATGTGCGGATAAGCGATGAGTTTTCAGCAATAAAAATAGAAAACTCTTCGGCGACGGCCAGTTTGACGAGCGTTTCTTTTTTGAGCGAAGCTTTGCCTTCGAGGAAGGGCATATCTACAAAGGTTTGTAAAACCTTTCCCGCGATAAAGAGATTTCTGCTCGACGGCATTTTGGGGACGCTATAGATATCGGCGATAAGTTCATCGACCGTTCGCTGCGCAAGCTGTGCTCTGGACTGTGCGCCGGCCTGCCTGAGCAAATCCAGAAGAAGCAATCGGGCATTTTGAACGGCGACGAGCAATGCGGTATCAGTATTTCTATCCACAGAAACAAAAGCGGCTTTTTGACATTCTTCTATCGCCTCATCAAGCCGGCCGAGCCTAGACAGGCATCGGCTTTTACCCATAATGGCCGCAACGGCGATTCGAGGGTCTTTATCGGCTGAAAACCTGCCGTAACTTTCCGCGGCCTCGGCGTATTGTCTGCCGGTGAATTCAAGCTGCCGGGCGGCTGCGAAATCATTATCCTGCTGAGCCGTGTCTGAAATTATGTCACCCGGCACCGGATATACAACCGCTGACTTTGAATCAAAGGCAACCACGCCTTCGAAGTTGCGCTCAAGCACGAGCTGTTTGAAAAGCGAATATGGATTTGCGTTCTGTCCTGTCCCTTCGACTCTGCTCAGGGCGAGCTTATCGAGGATGCTTATATTGGCGGCGCAGGTTTCGGCGGCCTTTTGACCGGCCAGTGCAAGTTTGTCCTGGTAAATGGCGGCTAATTTTTCCCTTATGACCAACCGCTCGTTGGAGACCGCCCTGCTCATAAACCAGAGCAAACTTACAGTGGGCAGCACTACCGCTATCGCGAGCAGCACTACCCACTGTAACTGATTACGCCCGGTGATAGGAGCTGAGCCAAATTTCAAATCGTACCTCTTTATTTAACGGTTGCTAAAGCCGCGATTTCATTCTCCGAAAGCACGTAATTATAAATACGGACATCGTCAATGAGACCATTCCAGCAGTGCCCGGTCAGCTCGATATTTTCCCCGATGCAAACGGGGAAGTTATTGGTCGCGATGGGACCTGACTGCGGTCTCGAAACGTCTAATTTTCCGTCAACATAAATGCTCATCTTTGAGCCGTCATAAACGCACGCGACGTGATGCCACTGGCCCGAACTTACAGTGGTCACTCCGTTGAGATAGTCCTCGCGGGCAGTGCCGAAATGAAACACATTGTTGGCAAAACTCGTGGAAAGCCGCCAGGCGGTGTCGCCCTTGGTGACAATGCCGGTCCACTCCTGCGGAACAGAGGTTATATTAACCCACGCGGCAACTGTTATCTGGCTGGTAATGTTGAATGCAGATTCGTTGGCGATTTTGACGTAATCGCCTTTTCCGCTTAACTCTATCGCCCCGCCGATTTTCCCGCCCTGAGGCCGCCACTGCGGATTACCCACAAGCGTGCCGTCATTGCCGTTGCCCGAACTGTCAGCGGCGGTTGTGCCTTCTTTTTCGTCAAACTTCCACCAGCCGAGGAGTCCGCCTAACTCAGCATTTCCAAAGGCCTGCGGATTCTCCCAGGCGTTATCCTGCGTAGCGTGCCAAGTTAACTTTTTATCGCGTTTTCCGCCGGAGTCGTTATCGTTGACCTGAACATCCAAGCCAATCTTTGCTCCTGTACGGGGTTTTGTGCCGAGTGTTGACCAGGGGAACTTGACTTCCAATTGATAACCTGTACTGGTCGTCACCATCGCATATTGAACACCTTCAATACGATTTTGTTTTTGTTCATAGATTTTAGGCGACGTCTTATCCCAAACGAAAATGTATGAATAATCGGTTGGGCCGTATGAGGCAGATTTGCTGTTAGTAGCGTCGATAAAAACCTCGACGCTGTCATTTTCATATGGTTCAACGGCGTCATTCTTGAGCACATCATCGATGACATCAACGAACAGGTAAAGATTGTTCTGGTCCCACATCGTTTTGAAATCAGCCGAAAGGTCGTTCGGCGAGGAAATGGGCTTATACAGCACATTAGTCAGTTTGATTTTGTCGGCGACGGACCAGGCAGCATCCGCAACACCATCGATAACCGGCGCGACGGGCGTCTGTTTTATGGCAATGCCCGCCCGCCTTCGCGCCGCTTCAGCAACGGCTTCGGTCCTGGTTTGTTTTATGGTCTGGGCAATTTGGTTAATCGGGCCAAAGAGCTGATTCAGCGGGGGCAATCCCGTTAGTTTTCTGTTGAAGGTAAAGTTATTCGGCTGCTCATCGGTGCGAAGCTCGATGACTGATTTATCGCAGGCCGTCGCAAGCTGATTGAAATTATCCTTAAGTGCATCGCGGTTGTCCCCGCCTATATATGAGATTATTGTCGGGGCGGCGATACGAATTGTGCCTCCGGCGTTGATAAGAATCATCTTGCTTGCGCTTGCGGGCATTTTGGCGACAGCATCGCTGAGCGGCCCGGCGTTGCATACGCTGTTGTGGTCTTTAATCGCTGCCATCGAGGCCTGCGTAATATCGGGATTCAGCGAAAGGACAGTAACTTTGCCCGCCTGTTCGACATAGCAATACATCGGCTTATCTTGAACCTGGCCAATCTGATATTTTCCGGCGAACGAATTGGCATCAGCCACGGGCCGGCCGGTGAGCATTGAGTCGGCGGTGCCGATGGTCTTTGCGAGAATCTGTCGCGTCTGCTGAGGATTGTGACTTGTAATCGCAAGCCCGATGGATGCAGGCAAAGGCGCACCTGGCGTTTTAGCAGGCAAAGCAAAGACAGTAACCTGCTCGATGTTGGCGAAAATTTCTCTGCCGATATCGAGACCGCTGAAGTTTTTAATCTGTGCGCGCACAGCGCCGGTCTGGTTTTCATTGTCAGCGGACAAGGCGAATGTCACCAGGGCTACGGCACCGGGAGGAACGGCCGAAAGCGCCGCTTTGTTTATGTTGGGAGTACGAATCAAATCGTACGCGAGGCAGTGATGGCCATCTTTGAATACGATTTCGAGAGAATCGTTAAGACCATCCTGCTCAATCGAATCGGTATAGGTCAGGTAATCGATGTGATTAAAATCAACGACAGCATCGACGAGGAAAATCTGTTTGGGAATCTGGCCTGCGGGGAACAATTGCAGCAGCTTCGAATAGACATCATGAACATTCACCCAGGCAGTCAGCGCGTTGTCGTGCCTGGTCTTTTTGTTCAATTTCACAAACGAGGGATTGCTCGAAGCGAGCGTCGGCTCGGAGACCAGTCCTTTATATTGCCTGATGACCCACTTGAGCTGTTCGGGCAAAGTGGCAACGATAATTACCCTGTCATCGTATGCCGCCGTGACGGCATTTTGAATATTGATGGTTTGCATACCTTCAACCGGCTCGCCAGACGCTCCGGCCATATTTAATCCAGCCATAATCAGGCCGCGCAGGGCGTCGCTTTTGCCGGGATAAAGGACCGCAATCATAGGCGGATTATTCTGGGCGATGCCGGTAACGCCAATCGCCGAACCGCGAATCTTTTTGAACTCCGCCATCATACTGGGATTAAGAAGGCTGGCCACAATATCCCCTGGCGATTTCTGGCCGGGGTTGGCAGCATTCTGGTTTCCTATGGCGGCAAGTGGATTTTCGTAGGGCGTACCTTTGAGCATATTGAGAATTGTCTCAACCTGTCTGCCGGGGCTGCCAAGCTCAACATAAATAAGCGTTCCCGGAGGCATTAAAGCAGCCGGGTCAAAATCCGTCAAATCATCCAGCTCTAACTGCGCCTTCTGCACAATCTCGGCCTGGTCGGCGTATTCGCTGACCAGCTTTTCGAAGTCCGTCTTTGCCGCCTGCTCGTTTTTGATTTTCAGATAACACATACCCTGCCTGTAAAGGGCCTGGGCAATCTGGTTGCGCGGGGCGTCAGTTTTCTTTATTACCTCCCCGTAGGTTTTAATGGCCGAATCGATGTTGCCTTCGACCTCTTCGGCGTATAGCCCTTTTTGCAGCAGTTCGCTTGTCGGGGCGGCAGCAGCAATACAAATCGGTAGTATCGCCGTCAGCACAATGCCTGTAACGATGGCTTTAAGCGTCCTCATAATCTTATCCTTTCAACAATAAGTTATCAAAAAAACACCTCTTTGACACCTGTATTTTATAAGGAATGATTGTTACCGTTTTGCTACGGTTTGGTCTTTTTCGGGATATTTTTGGGAACGCCTGGGCAAATCAAACGCCAAAGGTCCGACTTCGCCCCGCACTGGTTTTGAATCCTGAGGTCTCTTCAAATTCGCTGCCGATGTTTTCCCAAAATGGGTGTCGGGCTACGCCGGATAAATTTCACGTTCGATTGTTCCGAGGTAGAACCGGCCATCGTTACGCATAAAAGTTACAACGGCTTCGAGTTGGCTTTCGATAAAGGACTTGTCATTGCCGACGACAGCGACGCCGATGGTGGCGATAAGTTTGCTGTCGTTGTGGTCAACTTCAGAAATTGAGACGTTAAACCGGCTTTGCAACCGGCCGATAACGCTTTTGACGATGCTGCGCTTCTCTTTGAGCGAGCCGATACCGTGGAGGTGCAAGTTGGCCGTCATCACGCCGATTATCATAAGCAGTCGTCCATCGTTTTGGTTTGGATGGTCCCGTTTGAGGAGCTGACTATCTCTTTTTGAGTTTCAACTCGGCGGCCTTGTGTTTTATGACTGACGGCGTCACGTTCAGCTTATTGGCAAGCTCCCAGGTTGCTGTTTCGCGATAGTTCTTTCGCAGATACCGCAGTTGCGCGGGCGTCCAGTCGGATACGTCTCGTCTGCCAATACCCATCTCGCGGAGCTGCTTCTGAACAGATATAAGCGAACGTTTGAGTTTGCCGGCCAGAACCACCGCGCTTGTGGCCGGATACTGCTTTTTCAAAAGAGCGATTTCCCCTTTTGAATACGACCCCTGAATGTATGGTCTCTTTGCGATTTTCGTGCCCTGCCAATAAAGATTACCAATATAGTTTTCTCCGGCCATGCCGGAACTTACTTTCGGTTTACAAATTGTCAACTTATCATACGCAAAAGCGGCAAAACCTCCGGATGACGACACTTTATAATTTACAATCTGGAAAGTCAACCATTAATAATCGCAAATTTTCTATTGGCGGATAAAATACGGTAAATAGCAATAGCAGGGAAAAACACTCAATGCGAGGCGTTTTTAATTATGCCGGATGCCAATATCGCTTCAAATGCCCGCGGGCGAAGTAACCGGGCTGGCTGCCTTGTTGTCCGGGCACGTATTGCTTACGACAGGATTTCCCGCAGGGACTTTGCAGGTATATCTATAAAGCAAAAGCCGATAGGATTTGTATTTCACGAAGTCGGCGCTGGCCCTGTTGCCGTTGAAATATTTCTGATAAACGTTCCCGATTCGCTTTCTGTACAGCCACTGAATAGCCCTGCTCATAAGCGGATATCTGCCGCCGAGGAAGTTGATAGTTGAGTCAACAATGGGACGGACAACGTTTTTCATCGTGTCGTCCATCAGGTCCATATTAGGCATCGCCCGGTCGGTTATATCAATATCCTTAATCTGCTCGAATGAACCGGCCGCAACCTGACTGTAAAATCTGCTCAGCAGATGACCACCGCCGACGCCTTTTTTGTCCGGTTCAAGCTCGACGTCTTTGCGAAAAACGTCGCAAACAAGCAGATAGCCGCCCGGATTGAGAATCTCAAGCGTCTTGCCAAGCGACATTCGCACCTTGATATACTGAAAACTCTCGCTGAACAGCACCAGGTCATACTTATCTTCGGTCTGCAAATCTTCGAACTTGCACTCATATATTTTGCAGGCATCGCCCATCAACTCCCGCACCTTGGCACTTAGCACGGGACTCGGCGAAACACAGGCGACGTTGTAGCCCATATCAGCGAGCCGTTTCGAGGTATGTCCTGAGCCGCAGCCAACATCGAGAATGGTGCGGACGCCAGCAGGAATTTGCGACAACAGAAAGCTGGTATAATTTTCCTGTGCGGTGCGCAGGTTGTTTATGTTTACGGGAAGCCCTTCGGGCCAGTAGCCATAGTGCAGGTGCTCAAGCCCGAGGAAATGTTTGCCGCAGATTGCCGCGAATTCCAGACCGAGGTCGCGGGACGTTATCGCCGGATGTTTTTTCATAAACCAACTCCATTCCAAAAGATTATCGCATTCCCTACACTGACAACTCGGCGAAATATATACGCAAAGCAATCGACGTGTCCAAATGCCAAAACGGGAACAGTAGTATACCATATTTCTTCGACTTTGCGAATAATTTTTCTTGAAGATAATATTTATGGAACTGCCCGATTTCCTCAAATCGTGAACGTGGATATTGACATTTCTCGGTTAAAGCGGTTATCCTTACCACTGTTACGGGCTCGTAGCTCAGCGGTAGAGCAGTGGACTCATAATCCATTGGTCGAAGGTCCGATCCCTTCCGGGCCCATTCATTTCTCGTATTTCGGTCTTTGCGGGCGGCAATAAAAAGGTTGCAAATGGGTTGGGGCAGGATATACTCACGCGATAACAGACGGCCTTTGAGGAATTGATATGTCGGAACGGAATCCTAACGTAGTTGTTGTCGGCGGGGCATACGTTGACTTGGCGATAAAGTGCACGGAGGTGCCGGCGGCGGGCCAGACAACAACGGGGACGGCATTATCAATGACAGCGACAGGGCCGGGAGTCAACCAGGCCGTCGAGGCGGCTCTTTGCGGCTGCGAAGTTCACCTGATAAGCAAAATCAGCAACTGCCCGCTTGGGGCGACGATAAAATCAGTATTGGAACAATATGACGTAAAAACCAAATACGTCTTCACCGCGCAGGCAAAAAACACAGGCGTCATCCTGACGCTTGTGGATACCAAGGGCGAAAACGCGAGCATTATATACGATGGGGCCAACCTTGCGCTTGTGCCTGCGGATATCGAGCTGGCGGAGCGGGCGATAGCGGAAGCGGACGTGTGCCTGATTCACGCCGGGCTGCCCAAAGACGCAATTATCAAAACCATCTCAATCGCCAAACTGTACGGCAAAAAGGTTATTCTCGACCCGGCGGGCGTGCTTGGCGGCTCGTGCGCCGGAGCGGAAACGACGCTGCCCGCGGAGTATTTCTCGGTGGACGTGATGATACCGAATCTTTACGAGGCGTCGCTGATAAGTGAGCATTCCGGCGCCAATATCCGCACCGCGAAAATGGTCGGCTCAGACCTCGTCGCCAGAGGAGTGGGAGCAGCGGTTATAACTATGGGCAGACGCGGATGTATGGTCGTTGACAGAGACAATGCCGACCACGTGCCGGCTTATCCAATTGAGTTGGTTGACCACACGGGAACAGGAGACGCATTCGCCGGGGCGCTGGCGGCATCACTGGCGGTGGGTGATGATTTGCGAAAGGCCGTAAAATTCGCATCGGCGGCGGGCGCGCTTGCCTGCACCAAATTCGGGTCGGTTGACGCGATGCCCACAAAGGCCGAGATAATCGAGCTTATGCAAAAGGAGCCGGAGTAATCCGCTGGCTGACCAAAATCACAAAACGGGCTTAATATCGGCTAAAATCCTTAATAGAAAAAGGGCTGTGTTGTTTGAACACAGCCCTTTGTTTTATAAAACAACGCTGTTTTTTCGAGCTTTTTATGCTCTGCTATATTTCTTTGTGAATTACAACAACTCAAATTCCGCCAAGAACAGGAAATATTAACAATAAAAAACCCTGGCAAAATCAGGCCGGGGTTTTAATTTGCTTTTTATAATTTTACGGGCAACTGCTTTGCGGTTGAAGATTGCATGTGAGCCAGTTTTCAGCCATCTTTGCCAAGTCAACAACGTTAACCATGCAGTCACCATTCACATCACCGGCTAACGGCCCAGAACAGGTGATTGTCGCCTGTGCAGGGATAGCGAACAAAATAGGGTCATTATCATCATTATAAAGGTCGGTATAAAACTTATCGCCTATATATCCGCTGTTGCCGTCAGTTCTGCCGTAGGTTGATTTTTCATCGGCGGTCTGGCCGGTTTCATTAGCGACAAAAAAGCCATTGCCAAATACCGCAATACCTGACAATGCTCCGCCTGCGCTCTGGCCGTCCGGGTCAAGCTCAAGAGCTGTCCAGGGCACGGTAATATCGGCACCTGCACTGAGCATCGTGTTCATATCAAACCTGCTGATAACTCTGTCGGTATACCGGCTGACCAGCGCTGTACCTGCGACAAAATCAATATCTATCGGCGAATTAATGGTTAGCGAATTTACTGTCAATCCATCTGAGGAGACGCGATAAACAGTATTATTTCCATAACCCGCAACCCAGATTTTCCCGTTCGAGTCAACCCCAACTCCGCGAAGATTACCTGCCAGAGCAACGCTGCCGCCGGAGCCGAATGTTGTATCAAGTGTTGCGCTGGTTATTGAGCCACCGCTTTCGATAAGCAGCCATTTTTTCAATGTACCATCTGTTCTGTCAGAGTTATAAAGCAGAAGCTGGCCATTTTTGCGTGTTACCGCGACACCTTCAGAGTTAGTGAGGCCCAGCAGATTAAAGAGATTTGAACTTAAATCGGCATTGTAAATTTTAATCGATGTTCCCTCTGCCAGATAAACTCTGCCGGCATCGTCAACATCGATTGACTTGCCGCGAACACCTGTGATTTGCGCGTCGGCAGCGTTAATATAATCGCTTACCGTCAAATCAATCCTGCGAACTGCCGGGCCGTTGTTATAGCCGGCGTAAAGATAACGTCCATCGGGCGAAATCGCCAAACCTCTGTTATCTCTCGGACCGGGACTTTGTATCTGACCGAAATCCGTTTGGCTTGTGTCAATCATATACTGAACAGACCATTGAAGATTGTCCAGACCGGCTTCCTGCGACACGAGATCGCACTTGAGCCAGTTTTCTGCCATCATTGCAAAGTCAATAAAGTTAACCCTGCAATCGCCATCCAAGTCGCCGACCAATGGCTCAGGGCAAAAGCTTGTCGCGACAAAGTTGACTCGGCCAATATCTCCGCTGGTCAGTTCGATACTTAATCCATCCACCAATCCTGTGAACCCGTTGGCCCAGGCAGAGCCTGTTTGAACGGAAAACGAAAGAATCTTCTGATTATTATAGGCTGTGTTGCCGGTTAAATCTGATAAGAAACCGTCCGTGTAGCTGCCGAAATACTGATTATTGGTTGAATCAAAGAATCGCAGTCTGTTGTTTTGGCCCGCTGCGGTAACCCATTGGTTCCATGTGTTGCAGAGGTCGACCAGGTTTTCCGAGAAATAAGGTTCGCTGCCAATACGATTGCCATACCATGTGCCGTGGACAGGCAGATTGGCATCGGGCATGGTGTAAATATTAATGTACCAATCCGCTGCGTCAGCAGTATGAGTTGTATTTTTTTTCGTAAAGTAACCGATGCTTGAAATTTCTCCAATGGTTACGTCGCGCCCGAACAACGCCTGAGGGCTGATATAATACTCGGATTTTTGTCCAGCGATTGTGGCGTTTGCCTGCCAGCTTCCCGGGGCAAATCCCGCGGCATAGTCATCTGAACCTACCGAGTTGGCAACCGGCAGCGCAGCAATTGTCGTCGTAGTTGCCGGCTCAGACACAACATCAAATCTTGCTATAATGTCTGTTTGAGACTGAACCCATGGATTGGAGCCGTCAAAGTTGGTGCCTCCGAACTGGTCAAGTCCCAACGGCGTTACATTAACCTGGAACCCGCCGACAGTAAAAGAACTGGTAGCGCCTTCATCGATAGTCAGAAAGTCGTTCGCCCATTGATTTTCAAGAAGTGCTGTCTGGCTGAGGGAACCTGAAGGACCGCCGTCAAAAGATATACTACGAATCGCTGTAATATTATGGAATACATTACTCCAGTCATCCGGATTGGTCGCGGTGCCGCCATAGGTGTAATCGATAGTCCAGTTAAGAGTGTTAATCTTCAGGTTGTATGTCCCTGGCGTAAGGTCAAGTGTGCCGGTATAGGTAACCATTCCCAGCGTATCGCCCGGATAACCGTCAACGCCCCATGGCGCACTGGTTGGCGGCGTAATGGATGCTGGATACTGATTTGGTCCCCAGCCCGACACTGTGTAATTGATAGTTGTCGCGCCAGCGGACATCGTCATAACAAAAATTACCACTGCACAAATTGGCGCTAACTTTTTCATACTCTTCTCCTGCAAAAAAAACAAGCAATCAAGCTGTGAGGGCTGATGTGGCGGGAAATAAAAGAGAGATACCAATGCTGACTATGAGCACAAAACCAATGCTCTGTTTACTACTTCTCATCACTCTCACCCTTCGTCCTTCTTCTTGCCACCGGCTGGCTTGGTGTGGCCTACACAAATGGCGTTTAATATCCTATACGCAAAAACCGATAATGTCAAGCGCGAAGTCGGATTTCCTATTAAAAATCTGGGATATCCGCAAAAAGCATCTAATCTGAGAGAAAAAGCGATTTTGTCATATACGCCGAGGTCAAAATCCAAAATGTTGTTAGCAAATCCGAATAACCCTCTCCATGCCAGGGAATCCTGTTTTTTGATAATTTTTCCGACCTTCCCGAACGCCCGTTTTAGCCCAAAAACGCTGTATTATTTGGTTTGGTCGTAAAATCTGATTTCAACGCCTTTTTAACAGTAAATAGCTGGTAAAGTTCACGTCGGCGGTGGACGCGATGCCCGCAAAAGCCGAGATAATTGAGCTGATGCAAAAGCAGGAGCCGGAGCAATAACTCTCTAATTTTCCCTTTGCCGCGACAATCTATTACACGCGATATCACACAATTGATGATTTGTGAAGTCCTTAACGCATCGTATTATATAAGTAGAAGAAAACTTGAGCCATCGGTTGTTCCGGCACGTCCGGATAACAAGGTACGAACAGACGCTACGATGGGGGCCGAGTCGTCCGCGATGCGGTTCATCGCCCGTTTAACGCGAGAAACGACAAGCCCCATGTCATCATCTATTGATTCCCAACTTGCTCCGGCATTATAATAAGGAGCAGGCAATGAAATGGGAAATCGAACACAATAAGAAAGAAGGTATCCTGGTCGTGAAGACCTCCGGTCTTATCACCTGGGACGATAACAAAATTATGACACAGGAGACCTTTGCGGCAGCAATACGCCACAACACAAAAAAGGTCCTCGTTGACCACCGGCTGCTGCAGACCAACTTAACCATTCTGCAAATTGACGACTTGCCCAGGTTATTCAAGGAAATCGGCATAGGGCCTGAATATAAGGTGGCGATTCTGTTCGACCCTGCGTCGCCACGCAGCGGCAACTTCGCATTTTTCGAGAACGTCTCAATCATCTCGTCGCTTCAATTCAGGGTGTTTTCCGAACCGACCGAGGCGATTGGATGGCTGAAAACGGAAGACGAAAAAGAAAAGCCGGGGATAAAACGCTGACATCGAAACACTTCGCTGTCTATCCGCAATTTTCCGCAAGAAGCAATCTATCAGTATTTACGCCAATCGGCGGCAAATACGGCGAAATCCCTGAAATCAATTACATTATCTTTGGGCGAGCTAATATTGAAGGAGTGTGCGTTTTCAGGGGTTCTTTTGATAAACGCGGACCCAGTCAACGTACATCTTCTGCGGGAAAACTGTAGTGGCGTCCGGCGCACCCGGCCAACTGCCGCCGACTGCGATGTTGAGGATGAAATAGAATGGCTGGTTGAACGGAGCGGGATACGGATTTGTGCCGCTGCTCCAATTGGTTGTTGAAAAATACATAACATCATCTACATAGTAGCGGATTTCGTTGGGGTCCCATTCGATTGCGTAAATGTGGTAATCGTTCGCGAAACACAAGCCGTTATCGTAGTATGTGCCGCCTGTGCCGATGTGCTGGTTGTTAACGTCGGCAAAGTGCAAGGAGCCATAAACACGGTCGCCCGCGTTAATTGTTTCGAGGATATCTATTTCTCCGCTTAGAGGCCAGCCGCCGTAAACTGAGGTTGTGGGCATCATCCAGAAAGCAGGCCAGATTCCCTGTCCAACAGGCAATTTTATTCTGGCGGCCATTCTGCCGTATAGGAAGTCAGCTTTGGTCTGGGAGTAAAGAAGAGCCGAGGTATAGTTGTTGGAACCATATTGTTCCTGCTTTGCGATTATGACAAGGTTGCCATTCTGGACGACCGAATTATCCGGCCGGTCCGTATAGGCCTCAAGTTCGTCATTACGCGCACTGCTGCTTATCTCGTTGGTCCAGGTTGTGCGGTCGATTTCCGTGCCGTCGAATTCATCAGACCATACGAACTGATAGCCGGGAATGTCGGGAATAATCCTTGTCCATTCGTGCATAAACAATGCAAGGTCGGAAAGCCCGAAAGTGCCATCGCCATCCATATCGTATGTGGAAATGGCCTTTTTGTATCCCTGGGCCAGCAGCGCGAAATCTATGAAGTTGACTGTCCTGTCGCCGTTGAAGTCCGGTTTGGCGGGAGGATTCGCCTTTGCGAATACAATATCATCAAATTTGAAGGTCGGGGTTTGTCCGGAAGTTTTTGTGGCCGCAAGAATAATCTGGACGTAGTTGGCGTCATAGTGGTTGCGGAATGTGCCCGAGTAATAATAATAATTGCCGTCCTTCGGTACGGCTGGAGTAATGTAGTCGGAGCCGAGCCGCATATCATACGAGTCGCTTGCGTTTGCATACCAATCAACTCTAATCCCGGCGGTGCCGTAAAGATTCTGGCCGCTCTGCCCGCCATTAGCGTCCGCGATGTATCCGCCGAGTATGTAGTTTGTGTCATACGATACGCGTATCGGCGAAGTAATACCGACGTTGGGCCATTCGTTGGAGTCCGCAGAAATAGTGATATACGCATTGCCGCTATGGGCATTGTTCGGGTCGGGGTTGTGATAAGCAGCATTTTCGGTAGGCCAAGACCACCATTCATCGGCGAAACCGGTGTCCCAGGTATTAACCTCGAAGCCGGCGTTATCGATAAACGTCTGCCCGCCCCGGGCCAATGACGTTGCCATAAGCACCGCCATCAGCCAACCGAAGATAACGTAAAGACCTTTATTCGGTTTCATCACAACACCCCACAAAAAACCATGTCGATTCTCATTATAGCATATTTTAACGGCCTTTAGAATTGATCTTGACGAAAGACGCCTAAACAACACAACGACAAGACGTTACAACTAAGGGCAAATACGCCGGGGCAAATATAATGCACAACAAAGTGATGATTGCTAATTGATGATTGATGATTTAGAATCCGCCGTTATGGAGAACAGAATAACGATTTCGAGGATGGCACAATGACGCCGAAAATTCGTATCCTGGTGGTTGATGACGATGAAGTGGATTGCCTGTCGGCTAAAAAGGCGTTGGCCGGCTCGCCGCTTCCCGTCAAATTCGAGGTCGAGACCGCCGGCACAATGGCCACGGGAATTGACAAGCTCAAACGCGAACTATTCGACGTGGCGCTATTCGATTTGGGGCTGCCCGACAGCAGCGGGCTTGATACAGTAAAAGGTGCACTATCGGCGGCGGGAGAAATCCCAGTCGTTGTCCTGACCGGACTGGCGGACGACCAGACGGGCATTTCGGCGATAAACCTCGGCGCGACGGATTATCTCGTAAAAGGCCCGGCGATTGCAAATATGCTCGGCAGGACGCTGCTCTACGCGCTGGAACGCAAAAAGGTGGAGCGGAAACTCAAAGAGGCGCTCGCCGCCAAAGCGGACCTGGTAAATATGGTCTCGCACGACCTGCGAATACCGCTAACGGCAATCAAAGAGGGTATCGATATCGTCGCAAGCGGCGAGGCGGGCGCGGTCAACGAGGAACAAAAAGAATTTCTCGCGCTGGCTAAAAGAAACGTCGAACGGCTGACCCGGCTGATAACCGACTTTCTCGACTTCGAGAAAATCGACGCAGACAAACAGCCGTTCAACATTGCGGAAAACGACATAAATGAACTGGCAAAAGACGTTTACAAAATGATGGGGCCGGTAGCCAGACAAAAAGGGCTGGACTTGCGAATTGAGCTTGAAGAAGGACTGCCCAAAACGGAATTTGATTACGATGGCATAACCCGCGTCGTAACCAACCTCGTAAGCAACGCCCTGAAGTTCACAACCGAGGGAAGCATCGTCATACGCACAAGAAAAGACGAAAACGGCATAGAAGTCGCAGTCGCGGACACCGGCTGCGGGATAAGCAAAGACGACCTCGGTAAGCTGTTCAAAAAATACGGGCAAATCAAGTCAACGAATGTAAAAGACATCGAAGGCACGGGACTGGGACTTGCCATCTCAAAACTGATTATCGAACAACACAAGGGAAAAATCCGGGCCGAATCAAAACCGGGTAAAGGAACAACGTTTTACTTCTACTTGCCGGGCTGATGTGTCATTCCGGGCTCGACCCGGAATCCAAGTTAAAGAACCTGGATTCCCGCTTCCGCGGGAATGACAAAAAAGCAATATTACTTTTCAGTATGAACACCATTCCTGCTTGCGGTTAAATCGAAAAGCGTCGGGCCTTCCGGCACATCTTTCTTTTCGCTGTCCGCTGTATGCTGAACGTTATCCGCTGTTTTGCTGAGGATTTTATCGATAGTATCGAAAAGCACCTGCGAATCGTAGGGCTTTTGCAGATATGCATCGACACCTTCGGTCAGGACGCTCTGCTTGAACAGTTCGTTGGTCATCCCGGTTAGGACAACAATATGTGTATTTTTGGTGTTTTCGGAAATCCGCAGTTTCCGCAGAACGCTCAGGCCGTCGCCCGCGGGCAGCTGCAAATCCAGCACGATTAAATCGGGAGCAATCTTGTGCGCTTTCTGCACCGCCTGATAACCATCTGATGCGCAGTGGACAGTGAAGCCCCTGCTGGAAAGCCGTTTGGCGACGACCTTCTGTACATCCAACTCATCTTCAACTACCAGGATAGTTGCCATACAAAACCTTTTATAGCCGTTTACTCCGGCTTTTCGGCGCAGAACCAAACCGACGGCTATATCGGACTAAAACAGACGCGACTTAAGCAATCATCGACAGCAAATAGACCAAAAAAAATGGCGCTTTTATATGACCCACAAACGGATTTTTGTTTGCCGTAATTACTTATTACCGGACTAAGGGAATTCCCGATTGATTCGACTACCAATGTATGTTAATATAGGAGCATTAGGGGTGTGATAACAGAGAGTCCGTTAAAATCAATACTGAGAAATTTGGTTGTTGATGCGCCAATGCGTTAAAATAGGCAATATGGGTAGTATGGAGAAGGAAAATGAAGAAGAGAAAGATGAGAACTTTACTGTGCGTGATTGTAATTGGTTTGTCCGCAGCCACATCAGCAAACGCGGGAATGGTAGTATTTCACCCAACGCCAAACGATTTGTGGAACCTGCCTCACGCGGAATATTTTACCTGGGGAATCAACTTCAATCTCGCGCCGAATGAAATAATAACCGGCGCGGTGCTGACGTTTACCAACATCTGGGACTGGACCGTAGAAAAAGACGATAACCTGTTTATTCACCTGCTCGATAACCCGAAAGCCGGTGTAACAACTTATGTTGATAACGGGGGCGAAGGGGACAACTTCGCGGGACAGGGCAAGTTAGTAACCGACTGGTCGGACCCGGCAGGCGGCAAACCGCGAAACTTCAACCTGGTTCTTGATTTCGGCAAACTCGGACTTTTGGACGCGCTCAACGCTTACGCCAAGACAATACCTGGCTCAGGTAAAGCCAACTTCGGATTCGGAATTGACCCGGATTGCCACTACTATAACGACGGCATAACATTCACCATAACCACCCAAACCATAAAAGTCCCACCCGGCCCACCCTGCCCACCCGTCCCAGAGCCCGCGACGATAGCTATACTGGGAATCGGCGGATTACTGCTCCGCAGAAAAAGATAAAGAACAAAATATTCACAAGCACCGGCAGGATGCTCAAGTGTCCTGCCTTTTTTATGCGCAAACACCCAACACCCCTTACCTTTCCCGGCGAATCTGCTAATATTATGCCAACTATGAGCAGAACCATTAGCAGAATAAGCGAAGCGATTGAATGCTATAAAAAGGCCCTGCAAATCGACCCCAAGCCCCAAAGGGCCCGCGAAAACCTCGATGCCGCCCTTGCTCAAAAACAGGCGGGCAAATAGCTGTTAGTCGCCCAATAAGCGGCCGATAAGGGCTTGAAAAAGATGGCGGCAGTTTGGTATAATGGTTTCCCTATGTATTCAGTAGCTTTTTGTTGCAGCGGATGGTATGGCCAATTATACGGAAGGTTATAATATGCGGTGTAATGGCGGAGGTCGCCTG
>Ga0187881_10000222_pt1 | contig 71310 bp, 58 predicted proteins | sample June2016WEW_19_1_2_FD_133017 | JGI IMG/M metagenome (GOLD analysis project Ga0187881, IMG submission 133017) | Peatland microbial communities from SPRUCE experiment site at the Marcell Experimental Forest, Minnesota, USA - June2016WEW_19_100 | ecosystem: Environmental > Terrestrial > Soil >... | reverse complement strand
GAGAGCATCACTACCAGACGCCGAAACAGTGTCCGAAACAACGGTCAAGCCGGAAGGAACCGTGTAGTTGACAGTAAACGTGTCAGAAGCGCCAACAGCTAAACTACCACTGTAAACAGTCCCCAGAAGACTGTCAACTACAAGCACATCGCTAAGCGTACAGTCACCAGTATTTGAAACCGTAATCGTATATGTGATCGTGTCGCTGACATGGGCATACGCAGAGCCAGACTTGACGACGCTGATGCCAGGGTGAAGAACAGTAACAGACCAGCCAGAACTGGCAGAGACCACACCGCCAAGAACATCACTGCCAGAAGCAGAAACAGTGTTCGCAACAACCGTCAATCCAGAAGGCACAGTGTAGTTAACAGTAAACGTGTCGGAGGCGCCAACAGCTAAGCCACCACTATAAACAGTTCCTAGAAGACCGTCGGTCACAAGCACGCCGCTGAGAGTGCAGTCACCTGTATTCGAAATAGTAATCACATAAGTAATCGTGTCACCCGCATGCGCACTTGCTGGACCAGACTTGGACACGCTTAATCTAGGATGAAGAACTGTAACGGACCAACTAGCGTTTTCAGAAACCAAACCTCCAAGAACGTCGCTACCAGAAGCAGAAACAGTATTAGACAAGGTAGGCAACCCGGAAGGAACAGTGTAGTTAAGGCTAAATGTGTCTGAAGCCCCAACAGCCAAGGCGCCAGTATAGACAGTCCCTAGAAGGGTGTCCGTTACAAATACGCCGTTGAGCGCACAGTCACCCGTGTTGGTGACTGTTATGATGTACGTTATGGTGTCACCCGCGTGAGCGTAAAGTGGACCTGTCTTAGAAACAGTGATACTGGGGTGAAGAACGGTCATAGACCAGCCACTACTACTCGAAACCGAATGGCCTAGAGCGTCACTGCCACCCGCCGAAACACTGTCCGAAACAACAGCCAAAGCCGAAGGAACAGTGTAAGACTCAGTAAACGTGTCAATGGCGCCAACAGCTAAACCACCACTATAAACAGTCCCGACGAGACTATCAGAAACAAATACGCTACTAAGATCACAGTCTCCAGTGTTCGAAAGCGTAATGGTGAAGGTGACAGTGTCACCCACGTGAGCGTAAGACGGAGCCGTTGTAGAAACAGTGATACCAGGGTGAAGAATAGCAACAGTCCATAGGGCTACGGCCGTCACCTGCTGTTGAAGGGCGTCCTCGTAGGTTGCGGTTACTGTATCTGTTATGTCGCCACTCGGAGACGGAACGGTGTAACTGAAACTCCGAGACTCAGAAGCACCCGCAGCTAAACTGGCTGAGAAACTCGAAGAAACATCACCCAAAAGCGAATCAACAACCGAAACCTTCGTAATCGTAGCGTCACCAGTGTTGTTGACGGTTATCGTAAGGCTAATCGTGTCGCCCTCATGCGCCTTCACAGGACCAGACTCAGACACGCTAATACCAGGATAGAGAACAGCCACTGACCAACTGGAGCTGGCCGAAACCACACGACCAAGAACATCACTGCCGGAAGCAGAAGCAGTGTTTGAAATCACAGCCAAGCCGGAAGGAACCGTGTAGTTGACAGTAAACGTGTCAGAAGCGCCAACAGCTAAACTGCCACTGTAAACAGTCCCAAGAAGACTGTCAAACACGAGGACACCAGTAAGATCGCAGTCACCAGTGTTCGTAACCGTAATCGTATAGTTTATTGTGTCGCCGACATAGGCATACATGGGCCCGGACTTGACAACGTTGATGCCGGGATGAAGAACAGTAACAGACCAACCGGAGTTGGTCGAAACTAAACCGCCAAGAGCATCACTGCCTGAAGCCGAGACACCGTCAGAAACCACAGTTGAAGCCGACGGAACAGTGTAAGACTCAGTAAACGTGTCAGAACCACCAACAGCCAAACCTCCCGAGAAAATGGTTCCAAAAAGACTGTCAGAAACAAACACACCGGACAGGGCACAGTCACCAGTATTCGAGACCGTAATCGTGAAAGTTATCAAATCACTAACATGAGCATAGGCTGGACCAGACTCAGAAACACTGATGCCGGGATGAAGAACAGTAACAGACCAGCCAGAACTGCCTGAAACAACACGACCAAGAACATCACTACCAGAAGCACTAACACTATCAGAAACAACAGCCAAACCAGAAGGAACGGCGTAGTTAACGCTGAACGTGTCCGAAGTACCAACGGCTAAGCCACCACTATAAACAGTTCCCAAAACAGTGTCAGTGACGAGCACGCCGCTGAGAGCACAGTCACCGGTGTTCGAAACCTTAATCGTGAAGGTTACCAAATTACCCACATGGGCGTACGAAGGGCCAGACTCAGACACGCTAATACCAGGATGAAGAACGGTCATAGACCAGCCACTACTACTCGAAACCGAACGGCCTAGAGCGTCACTGCCACCCGCCGAAACACTGTCCGAAACAACAGCTGAAGCTGAAGGAACAGTGTAAGACTCAGTAAACGTGTCAGAGGCGCCAACAGCTAAACCACCACTATAAACAGTCCCAAAAAGACTGTCAGTGACAAGCACACCGCCAAGAGAACAATCACCAGTATTGGAAATAGTAATCGTAAAGGTTACCAAATCACCCACATGGGCATAGGCTGGACCAGACTCAGAAACACTGATGCTTGGATGAAGAACAATAACACTCCAGCTGGCAGAAGCTGTCAAAGGACTGTTCAGGCTGTTGTTGTAGGTTGCGGTTACTGTGTCTGTTATGTCGCCGCTCGGAGACGGAATAGTGTAACTGAAACTCCGAGACTCAGAAGCACCCGCAGCTAAACTGGCTGAGAAACTCGAAGAAACATCACCCAAAAGCGAATCAACAACAGAAACCCTTGTCACATTTGCATCGCCCGTGTTGTTGACCGTTATCGTAAGGCTAATCGTGTCACCTTCATGAGCGTTCACAGGACCAGACTCAGACACGCTAATACCAGGATGAAGAACTTTCACGGTGCAGCTGGCCGAGGCTGTTACTTGCTGTTGCAGGGCGTCCTCGTAGGTGGCGGTTACTATGTTTGTTATGTCGCCGCTCGGAGACGGAACGGTGTAACTGAAAATCCGAGACTCAGAAGCACCAGGAGCTAAACTGCTCGAAAAGAACGAAGAAACATCGCCCGAAACCGTGCTGTAAACATCCATTCCGTACATTGTCGTGTCGTTAGACGGGTTCGTGATGGTTATTGTGAAGGTTATCGTGTTACCCTCATGAGAGGAAGGCGGACCCTTTACTGAAACGCTTATGTTAGGGTGAAGAGCGGTAGCATTGACATTCGCAATATTAGATAATGCTTGCGCGCCGACATTGTCAGTGACTTTTACGTACACCGTGTATGAGCCTGCAGAAGTAGGTGTAAACGTCAAAGTCGACGAAGTAGCACCCGACACAGAAGCACCGTTAAGATACCACTGATACGAATACGGCGAAGTACCTCCTAATACAGTAGAATTGAACAGTTGAGACTGACCAACATACATCGAAACAGAAGTAGGGAGAATGGACACGGAAAGCTTGGCGTTAACAGTGACACTTGCGGTGTTGGACGTTGCACTCTGCGCCTTGCAATCGGTCACTTTCACGTAGACTTTGTAGGAGCCTGCAGACGAAGGTGTAAACGTCCAAGTCGACGAATTAGCACCCGACACAGAAGCACCGTTAAGATACCACTGATACGAATACAGCGAAGTACCAGCAGTCACAGTTGAACTGAACAGTTGAGACTGACCAACATCCAAAACAACAGAACCAGGCGAAATACTGACCGAAAAAACAACCTTAACAGTGACGGAGGCTGTATTCGACACTGCGTTAAGGCCGGCAGCATCCGTGACTTTTACGTAGATCTTGTAGGACCCTGCAATAGAGGGAGTGAAAGTCCACGAACCACTCGTCGCATTAGACACAACAGTACTGTTGAGATACCACTGATACGAATACGGCGAAGTACCAGCAGTCACAGTTGAACTGAACAGTTGAGACTGACCAACATCCAAAACAACAGAACCAGGCGAAATACTGACCGAAGGTGCACAATTGACAGTGGCAGACGCGGTGTTAGAAGATGCCTTGAGGCCAGCAGCATCCGTGATTTTTACGTAGATTTTGTAGGAGCCTGAAGACGTAGGTGTAAACGTCCAAGTCGACGAATTAGCACCCGATACAGAAGCACTGTTAAGGTACCACTGATACGAGTACGGCGAAGTACCTCCCGACAAGGTTGAATTGAACAGTTGAGACTGACCAACATCCATGACCACAGAACCAGGCAAGATAGATACTGAAAGCTGAGCGTTCACTTGGACATTGGCAGTGTTAGAGGTTGCAGACTGTGCTTTGCAATCTGTGACCTTCAAGTAGACTGAATAAGAGCCTGTTGAAGTGGGAGTGAAAGTCCACGAACCACTCGTCGCATTAGACACCATAGTACCGTTAAGGTACCACTGATACGAGTACGACGAAGTACCTCCAGACACCGAAGACTTGAATAATTGAGACTGACCAACATCCAAAACAACAGAACTTGGCGAGATAGACACCGAAAGCTGAGCGTTCACTTTAACGTTCGCGGTGTTAGACGCTGCTAGGAGTCCTTTGCTGTCAGTGATTTTCAGGGAAACCGTGTAGGAGCCTGAAGATGTCGGTGCAAAGGTCCACGTTGAGCCAGTAGCACCCGAAACATTCGCATAGTTAAGGTACCACTGATACGAGTACGGCGAAGTACCTCCTGACACGGTTGAATTGAACAGTTGAGACTGACCAACATCCAAAACAACAGAACAGGGCAAAATAGACACGGAAAACTCGACGCTGCAGGCTTTGACCGTTGGCACAAGATTGCCCAAGAAACCGAACATGCCAATCAGCAAAATACCTACCATTATCAGAGATAGCTGCTTCTTCATTCTCCCTTCTCCTTCAGCATACGCTAAGCTGCTGGTATATACAAGGAAGTTGTTGGTTATATATCTTGTGAAACTCAGTTCTATGGTTTTCGCGTTACGACGCAGCCCCTAAGACATATCAAATGATAAATCATACAAACAAACCCAAGCAAAAGCGCTCACAGACACGTACCAGGCTGTGCTTCAACTGTCGGTTTGCGGTCATCCCTTCAGCACGGGAAGACAACCGAAACAGAAACGAAGGCTTCTACACTATGTCATGAATTGTGTTAGGTGTGTTGGCCGAAGCGTCTGGCCACAAGGGCGATATCTTTCATGCTTACTATGCCGTCGTTGTTCAGGTCCGCGTTGGGGTTCCAGTTACTTGAGCCTGAGGTGGAGCCGAAGCACCTGGCAATCAGAGCTATGTCTCGCATGTTAACCTGTCCATCAGGCCAACCGTTCGGACCCGTGACATCGCCGATTATCGATACCATTACCCAGCCACCGGTGCAGTTGTTGTTCGCGATGTTTGTTTCGCCTGGAACAGGCCAAGCGTAGGCGCTTATCGTGTAGTTGCCGTATGCAAAGCCCGTGGTGTTCCACGTGAACGTGAGGTTCGCATAGTTTCCACTTGAGAGGGTGACGTTCTGGGACGCGGTATAAATCATATTGGCGTAAGCTGAGACGTTGAAAGTTTCTGCAGCGGTGCCTAGGTTTTCGGCTGTCACGGTTATGTTACCGGTGTTTCCTTGGCCTATGACTGTCTTGTAAGACGTGACGTTTGTGACGGCTACGTCTTGGGTTGCGTTCACGTTGACTGTCCCGTCAATGGCTGTGAAGGGGATTGATTGTCCTGGCGGTGGGAAACTTGCGTCATCGAGGTAGCTGATGTTGGGATCGCTTGAAAAGTGTAATGTGGTGTTGCCGGCAGTTTCTGCTTGAAACGTGATTGTCGCCAGCGTTCCGCTGCCATTTACTCCAGGCGCAGATCCATATAGAGCTGACCCGGCTACTACTAGGCCATGAGTGGCGTTGAATGCGTTGTTTATTGTGGAGTCGAAGATTGTGCTGTTGAACTGTTTTAAAAATGGGCCTTCCACGACACTTGTGCAGGTTAGTATCGTGTTGAGATAGTATAGTCCAAATTGCCATGTGGCAAGGTTTGTGACGTTTGCAATGGTCACGTTAATGCTGAAAGTTGTTCCCTGTCCTACTGTGAGGGTTGACGGAGCGAGCTGGATTATTGTCGTAATCATCGGTTGGGTTGCGGCGACAGGAATTAACAATGACAAAACCATGAACGAGATTATTGCTGGGGCCAGCGCTATTTTTCTCACCATATTCTATTTCCCTTCTCTCCCTTGGCGTCTAATTATACTTGGTCAAACTGAAATAAAGGGGGATGTTTGGTTTTTTGAGGAAGATAATGCTATGGATCGAGGCCGTATCCGTAGTTGTTGGCAACCTGTACTACGTCATAGATGTCGATGTGGCCATGGTTAAGCAGGTCGTATTGTGGAGGAACTGGGCCCGTCGGTTGCACTGCTTGGCCGTAGTAGTATGCAAGGACACGTATGTCATTTATGCCCACCACGCCGGTGCAGAGCACGTCGCCTCTTATGAAGTCAATCTCGATGGTTAATGGCGCCGGAGTGCTGATTCCGCCTATTGGTATGGTGCCTCCGGTGAAGCTGAGCGTGGCGGCTGCGATATAAGTTGGGAACGTCTCGTAGTTGGGCTTCGCGCTGTTCCAGATGTGATCCGCTGTGGCATTGAACTGGACGTTGAACGGAAGTTTAAATAGCAGTCCTTCAGAACCAGACCAAGCTGAGCCAAGACCCGAGATTTGAACACTTGATGCTCCAGCTGTGTAGATTACAGTGCCTGCACCAAATATGCCCCAAGTTTGGACGGTTTGTAGCGCAACGAGTGTTGAGTTGAAATCGATTGTCAGGTTGTAAGCTGTAAATGACGTAACGTCGGTTACATAGACGTCAACTGTGAAATTATTGCCGCATTCAAAGTGGTATGGGGATGTGACGGCATCCCATGCGCTCGTCTTTTTGTTATACTTTTCAACTTTGAATTCAAGGCCTGGCACCATAGCGCTCATAGTGTACGTTCCGTCGGTGGCTGTCGTTGGAATTGGGTTTGACATTGTGTCGCTCAGCTTAACCACAGCAAAGTGAATCGGCGTCGAGAGTGGGAAGTTACTGCTCTGAGCAACCGTGAAGGTTAGCGTGAACAGGGCGGAGGCTTCTGCGTTGCTTGCGGATGTTGCCAGTGCTACGGCCGCAAGTTCGTAATAGCCCGCACCCGACTGTTCAAAAACAGTAGTCCAATTGCCTGTTCCCCAGAGAGCGTTCAGGGTAGTGGTGTAATCGACGGTTGTGAGAGTTATCAGACTGTTATCCCAGGTCAAGTTGATATCGAAACCCGCGAAATAGCTGAACTGTGAAAGCGTTACCGTCTGTGTGAAAGCCGTGCCCACATCGGTAGGTGCTTTGTTAACCGGGGTTGGGGTGATGGAGAGCGTTGCGGGTACTGGCGCGGTCAAGTACGGCTGATAATTCGCATTGCCATCGACTGGGTTTCCCAAGCCCGTGGGGTTGGAAGTTGCGTTGTACGGTCCTGTCGGGTCGCCCCAATAGTTGAACAGTGCACGCACTGGTGAAGAGTCAACTGTATCGTTTAAGCCGACGGTGTTGTTTTGTATCACGTTGTAGGTTATCTGTGCGCCCGGAGCGCAGCCATCTGATCTCAGCCAGACTCCGTAATTGCAGTTGTAAATCCAGTTGCTAAATATGGTAGCGTTGGCAGCAGCGATGGGGGATGAACCGGTAGCGATGAAATCTATTCCATCAGAATCTGTTGAACCGGCAATGCCCGTTATCGTATTGCTCTCGACAAGCGGGGCAATTATGCCGCCTCCGCTTCCTCCACCGTTCCAGAAGCCTATGCCCCTTCTATAGCTTTTCAAGTTGTTAATCGTGTTTCCTTGAATTACCACGTTGGTAAACTGGGCATCGCTTACGCCATATGCAGCGCCTGGAGTGTTGAAGCTGACTGCTGTTGCCCTGGTGTCGTAGTCGAAAGTTGTTCCGGTGCCCATGTTGAAGGTGTTGTAACTCACGTTCTGAAGAGTTGTCACGGTGTTTGCATTGTACGTCATAAAGAATGTTGAGTCACCGCCTCCTAGGCCGGCCTCGAGATTGTTGTGGCTTATCTCAGTTGAACCTGTGTGCACTTCGAATACAATATTGTCTCCGCCGATGTTCGTGATGTTGTTGTATTTGAAAACTGCGTTCGCTTGGTCATTCTGCGAATAGAAGCCTACCTCCATATCGTTTGGGTTTGTGTCTCCTGTTCCTACAATGTTGTTATTTGATATGTGATAAGTTGCGCCGGAAGTGCTGGATGATGAAAAAATCTCGAATTCATTATAACTAGGATCCAGCGGTGCATTTTCCACTGTAAAGCCACTGAACGTCACGTCTCCTGGCGCGGTTATCTTCACCAGTCCCGCCGAAGCTAGCACCAAACCAGTACCGTTAATGAATGTTGAGGCAGCGCCAGAGCCAAGAACTTGTACAGCTTTGTTGATATCAACTTCTTCATTGTAAGTTCCTGGACTAACCATGATAGTGTCGCCTGGGCTTGCAGCAGCGATGGCCTGGGTGATTGTCGGATACTCGCCAGGAACGGTAAGTGTGCCTGGGTCTGCTTTCGCTGTTGTTGGCAAATGTATCATTGGCATGCTTAGAAACAAAGTAAGAATCATTAGCATTGCTACTATTCCGTATCTAATCTTCATCTTCATCCTTTCTCCTTTCTACCTTTATAGAGACTAAGTAAATCAGTGCGCACATCCGTATATAAATCTATGCGAAACTTTGTTCCATAATAGCATTTTAAGAAACTTGAAATGGTGTATTGTATCAAACAATTCATTGCTAAAAGAGTACTAAGTGTGATATCACGAATGATGGTTTCGAACAGTTCCAGAATATAATTCATTTTGAATTGTTTGATACAATTGTACATGTAAGCCACTTATATTCATTGCACAAAACGAGAGCTGGGGCTACATTTATAAACTCGATTAGACAAACTTATTATTGCGAACACTCGCGAAAGAGTGAGCAAAGCAGGTTCAATGTAAAGGAGAGAGGAGAAAACGAGAATAGGGATAGCGATAGCAATTGTGTTATCGATAATATTCATTTCTTCAATTGTTGTTACACCAATCTGGCCCGTCAGAGCGGATGGTGGAGCTCAGCTTTACATAAGTCCATCCCTTGTAAATGAGGCTCCTGAGGATGTGGGGACAACTTTCAGCGTGAGCGTCACGTTTTCAAACTTCAGCAACTTCGCGGGTTTCGACATCAACTTGACATGGGATGGCAGCATAATAAGCTTCGTGAGCGCCGACAAGACTCCGCTGAACACGCTTTGGCCGGGTGGATGGACTACTGTTTTTGAACAGTCGGGTGCGGGCTATTACGAACTTGCGGCCGTAGCACTGGCAACATCCGCAAGCAACGCAGAAGCCTCCGCCCTGTTCAACGTTACTTTTCAGGCAGACAGAAGCGGTAGTTCCCCGTTGCAAACACCGATTCATTTTGCCTTAGCTCAGTTAAGCGACACAATGTCAAACCCAATTCCAACGACAGCCACCGACGGAACGTACACTATGAGCGCTGCGGAGACTGTCGTGTTTGGTGAGCTTGGTGTGGGATCTGATTTCAACGGAACGGTTCTTGCTGTTGACGGCAATAATTTCACTCTCAGCGCCCTTCCAGCAACGTTCACCTGGGACGTTGGCTCAAACCACACTTTCGCTTTTCGTTCACGCTGTTTGGGCAGTGCAGGAACAACCAGATACGTGTGGATGTCCACTTCTGGACTTTCCACGGCTCAGAATGGGACATTCATTGTTCCCAGTGCAGGTGGATCAATCACAGGTAACTACAAAACGCAGTATAGTCTGACCGTGGTTTCGCCTTATGGTTCACCTGGTGGGGCAGACTGGTATGACAGCGGCTCAACCGCATACGCAACGTTGGCCAACGGAACAGTAATTATTACGCCTGGCTCGGTGCAGGCTGTTTTCACTGGATGGAGCGGCGGCGCAACTGGAACAGGTCTCACGAGTAACCCGATAATCATGAGCGGCCCTATGACCGCCGTCGCTAACTGGATTATTCAATACAACCTGACTGTGGTCACAAACCCGTCAAGCCTTCCGCCGATACCGGGCACAAACTGGTATGACAACTGGACATGGGTCAACCTGACGGCCCCACAATTCGTTCCAAATGCTACAGGCGTTGGTGGCGTTCGCTACAACTTCACCTACTGGGACCTTGACGGAGCCTCACAAGGCCTAGGGGTCAACCCGATTAGCATACAAATGAACGAAGCCCACGTGGCGACCGCACACTTCAAGGTTCAGTGCCTCGTCACTTTCGGTCAAACTGGTCTTGACGGAACGGCGACGAGCACAGTTGCAACGGTAAACGGCTCAGCATACACTTATGGAACCCTGCCCCTCAGCGAGTGGATCGATAATGGCACAGCTATAAGTTACTTGTACTCCAGCGTAGTTTCAAGCAGTTCTTCAGGCCAGCAGTTCGGACTGAGCAACGTCACGGGCCAAGCCTCACCAGCGACTGTGACAGGGCCAATAATTATAACGGGAAACTATGTTGCTCAGTACAACATTACGTTCTCTTTAACAGGCGTGGGCAATGACTTCACAGGAAACTCAGCCACCATAGACAACTCTAGCTATATCCTGGTCCTGCCAACTTCATTTTGGTGGAACAACGGCTCAACCCACAGTTTCGCGTTCAGGTCGCCACTGGTTGGCCTGATGAAACCGTACTTTTGGAATTCCACAACAGGCTTGTCCAACTTACAAAATGATTCAATTGTAATTACAGGTCCAGGCAACGTAATTGGCAACTACGTCAGCAACGTCCACAGCGTTATCGTTGCAAGCGTAACCTTCTTCCCTTACAACATCCCAATGGTCTACCAAGGATGCTACAACCTGACCATCCTCGTCACGATAAGGAACACTGGAGACTACCCTGAAAGTACATGGGGCGGGTTGTGGCACAACTACACAGCCGGAGAAAGCATAGGCACCTTTCCTGCGGGAGAACTCTCCGTGGGACAGTCCGCCACCTACTCATTCGCATGGGACACCACATATGTGCCAATCAACTATAGCTACACTCTGACCGCAATTGTATCATATACAGAGGGCCGGAACGTGATGAACGTGCCAAACTTCCAAGTCAGAATCCCAGGCGACGTGAACGGGGACGGGAGAGTCGACATGAGAGACATAGCATTGGTGGCACGAGCGTTCGGAAGCAACAAAACATCTTCAAATTGGAACCTATACGCAGATATAAACGGGGACGGCGTCGTCAACATGAGAGACGTCGCACTCGCAGCCAGACACTTCGGCCAACAGGTCTAAGATAGCACTCTAATTTTTTTGATACCAAAAAAAGGCAAGATGATAAGATTCCCTCCTCAGATTTACCTTAACATCGCGTACATCCAGTTCTAAACACAGTATATATTCACCAATCGATTCTTCGCCCGTTAACGAACGAGCAGGTTTATTATAAGAGCTCTTTGCTGTACCTGAAGACCTTCCTCTCGAATCTTTGAACTGGCGTTAGAGAAAAAGCTTCATCGTGTTTTGATATTAAGCACGAAAATATCACATATTAGCTTTCGCTTATCTTATTCAACTATTTTCGATACATTTCCACGATTTCTTCAGTAGTGTTTGCGTCTTCTGCAGATTTGTCAGGTCGGTAGTTCCATGTAAAACGTGGAAAGCGAATGGCTAATCCGCTTCCCTTTCTAGCGCGCGCAGTCAACATGAGAGATATAGCGTTGCTAGCCCGACATTTCGGGCAACACTACCCATAACCACATTCGCGAAAAGCGAAGATTGCCATTTTGTCAATTCAAAAGAAAGAAGAGGGTTTTGGCATCTCTGTTCTATTTGGATGCGAATATGGCCATGATAACGGTGCTGCGCGCGACCTATCTATGAGGGCCCAACAGCTATCTCTTACGGGTCGGTGTTTCCAAAGTGTCTGGCAATCAAGGCGATATCTCTCATGTCGATTTTTCCGTCGTTGTTAAAATCTGCGTTCGCGTTCCAGTTGCCAGAACCGGGGGCAGACCCGAAACATCTGGCAGTGACAGCAATGTCCTTCATGTCAACCCGCCCGTCAGGCCAGCCGGTTTTGCTTGTGATGTCGCAGGCAATCGCGACTATGATCGAATGGTCTGTGAAGTTGTTGTTCGACGTGTTCGTTTCGTCTGGAACAGGCCAAGCGTAGGCGTTGATTGTGTAGTTTCCCTTGGCAAAACCAGTGGCATTCCAGACAAGAGTCATGTTAGTTGAGGTTCCGCTTGCCAGGGTTACGTTTTGCGAGGTGACAAAGGTTGCGTTGGCGTACGCGGTGACATTGAAGGTTTCAGTATAGTTACCCGAGTTTTGAACGGTCGCCGTGAGGTTACCCAGATAACCTTGCCCCAAAATGGTCTTGGCCGATGTAAGGTTTGTGATCGCTACGTCGTCGATTCCCGTCGATGAAGTTGCAATCGCCCCTCTTATGAAAGCGTGCCAGTTCGGGTCTGGCGAGAAGCCGTTGATTTGCAAGTAGTTCTGCAACTCCAGCGCAGATGGCAGATAGCCTGGAGGCGGTGGCATCACCGGATAGGGTACTGCGGTGTAAGCGTCCTGCGATACCAGTGAGGCATTGTTGTGGTCGCTGGTCGAAAGATCAACGTGTGGAACCGGTGAGCGACCCGGAACCACCCCAGCTTCGAAAGCGTTGTAGTAAGGGTCACTCACAAGCACCTGGTTGGTCAGGTTATCGATACCAGCGCAAGTCACGCAGTGGCCCAGTTCGAAGATTGGGTTTGTAGCGGGTATCCAGTTTCCCGCGTTGAAGTACCAGAATTCGAGACAGAGTTCAACATCCTGGCAAGCCTCGACCTGTTGGTCAATCCAGCTAAAGCCAGCCGGCCCAGCAGGGTAATCCATTCCGTGAACCTCGAACAATCCAGCTACGCCATGGTTTGCTAAGTATGCGTTAATTCCGGGCTGAATGTCTGCGTACTTCGTTCCAACGTAGCCTCCACCCACTCCAAGGCCGTCCGTGTGCATATCCGTTGCCAGCTCGGGGACAATTCCGAAGACGTTTTGCGGGTCATGGTCGTCCCACGGGCCATAAGCGGTTACTAAGCTGAAGTGATCGCTTACTGTCGGAGGGGGCACCGGAGTCGAGTAGTTCTTTGACTCGAATTTCGAGTCAAGCCACCAGAGCGAGTTTGCAACGGCAACCGGAACACACCAAGAGTATTGCACATGTCCTACGTCAGTCGTAAATTGAGGTTGCTTCTCGTCAAAATCCGGCATACCGCTGGGAGCGTAGTCTGGGAATCCAGGCTTGACGTACCCCGGCCACGAGTCGAGCCGTGCTCCATAAGTGTGTAGGACCACTAGTGTGCTTGTCATCATCATAACAGTTAAAATCAAAGATGCATACTTCAATAGAATACTCATTGTTTTCCCTTTCTCCCTATATTTCAATACAAAACTATAGAGTCATGTTTCAGGTTAAAAGATTTTCGGCAGAATGTTCTATATGTCTCAAACTTGACACATTAGTGTCAGGGAAGCTGCTTCCCACTCCTTGCGCGCACTTAAGGCCAGGCTATTTTCAAGCTGATGAATCTGTTGAATGATTATCTGGACCTAGCTTTCACCAATCTTCTTCAACTGTTTCCGGTACATTTCGACGATTTCTTCGGAAGTGGTCGCATCTTCCGCTGCTTTGTCCGTCCTATAGTTTCCAGTAAAACGGGGAAAACGAATGGCCAGTCCGCTTCCTTTACGAACGGCATCTTTGGCACACGTGTGGATAGGGCTTAATGTGATCTCTGCGCCCAGGATTTCAAGCACTGTTATTGGCTCAAACCAGACGTCAGCTTCAAGCGTTGAATTGACTCTCGAATGTTTGTGTTGAATTACATATTTTTGCAGCATTTTCGGAAGCCTTGCCAGGTCTTCGTCAGTGAACCCTGTTCCACACTTCGTCACAGTTTCGAACGTGTCGTTCTGTGAATTGTAGGCTGCAAGCAACAGAGCACCGTAAGCGCCTGCCCGTTTTCCTCTACCGTGAAAAGCTCCCACCACAACCAGATCAACAGTGTCGGTCATCTCACTCTTGTAGTCCCGTTTGTACTTTATCCAAAGCCAGCCGCGGGCGCCAGCCTGATAAACCGAATCCTTTGCGATTGACTTGCACACCAGACCTTCACAACCATTCTCAATCGCATCTTGAAAGAACTTTTCAAGCTCCTCCGCGTTCTTTGCAACTGTGTAGTTGGCTGTCGTCGTATGTTCACTGCTTCCAACCACCTTCTCGAGCAGTTTCCTCCGTTCTGGATAAGGCTCGAACGTTAAATCCTTTCCATCAACATAGAGCAACTCAAAGAAGAAAAGAGAGACCGGATAATCTTCAATGGCTTTCTCAATCCCATATTTGCGCCTGCGATGCATAAGTTCTTGAAAAGGGCGCATCTCACCCGTGTCAGGATCTACAGCCACGCATTCACACTCAAGAATCGCTTCTCTTGCCTTGACATGCTTCTTGAAGAGTCCGACGGCATCGGGGTATTGACTTGAAATGTTCTCCAAACGTCTAGAATAGAGCGTAACCTTCTCTCCTTTCTTATGTGCCTGGAGTCGTTCCCCGTCATACTTGTACTCGGCAATGCATTTTCCACCCAGTTTTTCCAATATTTCCTCGGGAGAAGAGAGCCTTTCCGCCAGCATCGGTCGAATAGGCTCGTCAATCGACACGTGGAAACTCTTGATCCCCTCTATTCCTTGGCGGACAATGGTTTCAGCCACTCGTCCAAGGTCTGAACAGATGTTGTAAGCCCGCTCTACAAGTTCCCGGCTATCCTTCCCTCCCCCATAAGCGATAGCCAAGGCGTCCAGAACAGTCATATCGGCTATGCCCAAACGGAGGTTGCCTGTCGCAGTTCTCATGATGTACTTTGCTTCCTTCGGACTGGCCGCGGCTAAAAGCCCAGCCAAGAGGGAAAGCTTCATATCCACAGCTCCGGAACCTGAAGACGCTGCCATTTTGTCAAGCGTTTCATAGACCTTCTGAACTGTCAACGGCTCTTGAGAAAAGGTAACTTGCCTCTTGCTCGCAAGAAACTTCTGAGCCGTTTCTCCAACATCTCCTGTATGCTCAATGTCGTCTTCGATTTCGGTTTCTCTCCTCCCAGAAGCTCTCGCAAGGGCTTTTATCGCTGATTTTTCAGCCACGCCAATTTCTATTCCGGAGAAATCAGGGTGTATTCGGCCTTGAGTCAAATAGGCGACTTTGCCTATGAGTTCTTTCGGCGTGTTCTTGAGCAGATCAACCAACAGGTCCGTCATTTCAAGTCTCTTACTCGTGGCCTCTATCTTTTCATAAGCATCCGCAATGACAATGTACTTCAACTCGCCAACCTCTCAGAGGCTAGATAGATTCGACGGCCTATTAAATTGTCAGACCGAAACCCTTGCAGGCCTCAGAGCTGATTTGCTTCAAGAAACTTGCGCTTCACTCTCTTTGAAACACTTCGTAGTGCACAACCTGGTGTGCAGTTCGTTTGCCTCGCGAAGAAGGAAACTTTGATGCGTGCCCCACTGGAATCAACGCCACGGGCCGTATTCCCTCAGCAAGGTTCAGGATTTCACTTACAGCTCCCTCCTTGAACGCGCCTACCCAGCACGTGCCTAAACCAGCCGAGTAGGCAGCCAAATGAATGTTCTGTATGGCTGCGGCAGTGTCCTGTATACAGTACATTGTTCTGCCTCTCTCACCATATCCCTCGAAAGAACGATTTTCATCGGCGCAAACGACGATCACGACTGGAGCATCCTCTAAAAACGATTGGCCAAAGGCGGCTTCTGCCAGTTTCTTCTTGAGTTCTGATCTTCTGACGATTATGAACTCCCACGGCTGGATGTTCCCAGCCGAAGGCGCCCACCGGGCAGCATCTATCAAACCTGCAACAGTTTCTTTCGACACATCCTTCCCGCTTTCAAAAGCCCTTACACTTCTCCTACCCTTGATCGCCTCAATCACGTCCATATTTTCCTTCAACTCCGAGCTTTACAATTTACTGCACAAAAGCCTTAAGTTTTGTCGTATCCCCTAGTTCAGCCAGGATGATGAGAACGAGAGTCAACAGAGCAAAAGCGGTGATGTGACTCGACGGGCGAACTGACATAATCCAGTACAGAAAACTTATGAACAAAAAACCGAGTGGAGATAGGAAACTAGGATGCAAGAATGCAATTCGCAGTATGGAAAAGGTGAAAGTTGTCGAAACAGAAAATCATCGAGGCCTTAGATGCAGCATCATCGAGAAGAAGCATTAAGTACGCAGTGTACCTGATTGCGATAATCCTTTTCTTCGCCCTGATTCTTCTGCCTCCCATACTTGGAATAGTCATACATTTCACCTCAATCCAGGTCGTCCTCAACAACCCAGCGCTCGAAAACCGGGCCTTGACGGCGATTGCGAACAGTTTCACGATCGCGCTTTTTGTCGCAGCTATCGATCTCATTGCTGGAATTCCAATGGCATGGCTCATAGCTCGTAAGAGATCGCGATGGCTAAGCGCCCTTGACACGTTGTCTGACATTCCATTTATTGTGCCGACAGCCGTTCTCGGCTACTCACTTCTTCTCTTCTGGTACAAGCCTTCCGGAATATCGGCGGTCTTCGAAGGGCCGCTCATTTCACCGGGATGGCTTTTGGTGATACTGCTCCACTTCACTTTTTCCTTTCCAGTCGTCGTCAGAGTTGTGGTCGGAGCACTGCTGGATTACAAACGAGAGTTCGAAAACGCCTCAAGAACGCTGGGCGCCCCGCCTCTCACCGCGTCAAGAACTGTCACATTCCCAATAATAAAACCATCATTAATAGCAGCCTTCATCCTTGCCTTTTCGAGATCGGTCTCAGAAACAGGCGCAACCTTCATAGTCGCAGGAGCCTTTGAAAACGGTTCAATTTTCCTGCAAAACATAAAGAAAACCTACGGGTCCACAAATCCCACATTTTACGGAGCCATCGTTTTCGCAAGCTTCATCCTTATCGCAGTCTCCGTTTCTATCTTCTTGATAGTTCGCACGTTGGGTCCCCGATTGAAGCTGCCTGTCAAACGCATTTGGCCGTCTTTCGAAAGGAAACTGAGCTATTCCAAAGCGGAATCCTCAAGAAACACAGCCACACTTGCAGTCTTTTTGGCAATCGTTCTGATACCATCATTATTCGTTGCACTCCCAGCGTTTCAGGCAATATTCACGAACACGTTCAGCGCGTCCCTGCAAGGCAAGGGCATCTGGGCGAGTTATTGGCAGGGGCTGGTCCTCTCGTACGGTCTTGCGGCGATAGTCACCGTGCTTAACATAATCATCGGATTGCCCATGGCCATCGCCATTGCGAGAAAAAAGCTCGGTCACGTATCATCAGGAATCTTGGACGTTCTCGTCAACATTCCTTTAGTCGTTCCCTCAATAGCGCTGGGGTTTTCTCTTGCAATTTTCTGGAACACCTTCACTTCCATACCACAGCTCCTGCTGCTGATTTTTGCCCACCTCACAATCACGTATCCTTACTTCGTCAGGTCCATGTCGGCAGCTGTGGAAAGAATCAGCATGGATATGGAAGAAGCCTCGAGGACACTCGGAGCCAAACCACTGGGAGTTTTCAGGACCATCATTTTGCCCTTGACGAAGTACTCAGTATTTTCAGGCGCAGTGCTCGTTTTCACCAGGAGCGTGAGCGAAACCGGTGCGACGATGGCGGTGGCTTCAACACTGAAAACTGTGCCATTGGTACTAGTGAACTGGATAAACCCTCCATCCGGCCAGCTGACTGCCTCACCTTTGCAAATAGGACTAGGAAGCGGTTACTTAATACTCCTCTCGTTCCTCATTCTCCTCGCATCAAGATTCATCGTGAAAGGCAAAGGAAGATACTGACATGTTTAATAAACAAGCCCAGTCCATGACGTTGTTCGAGCAACCATGAATTCATGTTGGAAGTGAGCTCTTCAATGCCGGACGTTCGAATCGAAAACGTAACCAAAAGGTTCGGGAAACTAGTGGCAGTGGACGACGTGAGCCTTCACATTCATGAAAAGGAATACTTCGCTCTGTTGGGACCGAGTGGGTGTGGAAAAACAACCCTTCTGCGGCTCATTGCGGGACTAATCAAGCCTGACAAGGGGAAAATATACATCGGGGACAGGCTCGTCAATGATGTCCCTCCAGAAGACCGGGATATTGGCTTCGTCTTTCAGACGTTCGCGCTGTTTCCGCACATGGATGCGTGGAACAACGTGACCTATGGCCCAAAAGTAAAGGGTTTCGACATGAAGAAAGCGGGGACGATTGGACATGAAGTGCTTGAAATGGTCAGGCTGAACGAACGCTTGGACGCTTTTCCGAATGAACTTAGCGGTGGAATGATGCAGAGGATAGCCGTGGCGCGGGCTTTGGCTGCGGGGGCCAAACTGCTGCTTCTGGACGAGCCTCTGGGACAGCTGGACGCAAAAGTGCGGAATGACTTGAGGTACGAAATACGGAGGATGACGAAGGATTTGGGACTTACCGCAATTCACGTGACTCATGATCAGGCTGAAGCAATGGCAATTTCTGATAGGATAGCAGTCATGAAGAAAGGAAGCATAAGACAAGTTGGCACACCAAGCGAGCTTTACATGTCTCCGGACAACGTTTTTGTGGCCAACTTTATCGGAGAATCAAACTTTCTGGAAGGGTATGTCGCAGAGGAAGATGACAAGAAGATGACGATAGACCTTCGGGGCAAGGTTCAGATTGAAGTGACAAAGGACAAAGCACGAAAGGGTGAGAGAATAGTATTAGCCATTAGGCCGGAAACCTTCCTCGTCAAGAAGGGGATAGTGAAAGATGAAAACTCAATCGCTGGAACTGTTGAAAGGGTAACCTTTGAGGGAACAAACATACGTTACGAGATCAGACTTAAAAACCAGGACCTGATCGTTATTGTTAAACCTTCAATGACGGGAGAATGGCTTCGTGTCGAGGATGAGGTAACGGTGAGCTTTTCTTCGGAGAAAGTTCACGTGTTCGAGTATCCCGCGACAGGTTTGAAGGAGGAAATCGCGGTTGAGTGAATTGATAAAATGGTTTGAGAAAAGGAAAGAGACAAAGGCTTTGGCGAACATTCAGCGGCATTTAGCATTGACGAGCGGAATAGTGGAGGACCTTGAAAAGGCGATAAGGGCGGCGGTGGAGCGAGATCTGGATGAAATGCGAGTCTGCATTGGAAGAGTGGCAAGCGGCGAGAGAGAAGCCGATTCGCTGCGGAGAAAGGTCATGGATGAAATTTCTACAGGAGAACTCTCACCAACGGACAGAGAAGACTTGATGGACTTGGTGAAGAGAGTAGACATGGTCGCAGATTGGAGCAGAGAGTCCACCCGTGTGCTCGGCGCTATACCGATGGGGAATGTGCCGGACTCAATCAAGAACGCCTTCATAGAAATGGTTAAGAGCGTAAGAGAATGTACTGTTTCTCTTCGGAAATGCGTGAACAAGATGATGACAAAACCCGAAGAAGCGCTTCAAGCCGCAGACGATGTGGAACGGGAAGAGGAAAAGGTCGACGACATGCACGAAAAGGCCAGAGTGTTGCTCGGAACAGAAGACCTTCCGAGGGCTGGAGTTGCAATATTGGCGAGTCAACTCTTTGAAGCATTGGAAATGATTGCGGACTCGTGTGAGGACGCCTGCGATCAAGTGAGAGTCATAATGGTCAGAGAATAAGGCGATGAAACATGGGTGAAACAAAAATCGATATTTCGGATCTGAAAAGAGAAGGAAGCGATGTCGTTAAGGAGCTGACAACGTTTCTAGAGGGAAAGACCAAAGCGAAGGCTGAGAGTGCAGTTGACGAAATCACTATCAAGGGCGAAGGAGAGCAAAGTGTCTCAAGGACCTATCTGCGAGTTCTGTTGCGAAAGTTTCTGCACAAGAACGAGTTGAAAGACTATTACAGAGTGATAAGCGGAAAAGACAACACGCTGGTTGTGAAAGAAAAGAAAACGGCTGAAGAAGAGTAGCCTCAAGTTGCGACTCTGAAACACTGAAGGGTGAACCATTCCTTTCCTGAGAGCTATTCTCAATTCGACGAAACCGTATCAAACAGGAATGCACTTTTTTTTTCACGCTCAGGTAGAAAATCTATTGATTCTTGTTCTTGCCGATGAAAAGAATGCCGATAGAAACTATGATTGCCCCCAAGAGGAATATCGGTGCAGGCACTTCACGGAACAGAAGAATGCCCAGCGTCGTCGCCCCCACAGGTTCGAGCAACGCTAGGGTCGCGGTTTCGAATGATTTCAGGTGTGACAGAGAAGAGAAATACAGAGTGTGCGCGACGGCAGTTGGAAGCAGCCCGAGTCCGAGCAGTGCAAGCACAGTTTCAGTCTGGCCAGATGCAGTCAGAACCGCGCTCCCTCCAAACAGACCTAGAACACTCACAACTGTGGCTGTTAGGGCGTATATCGGCACCATCAGCGAAAAAATATCCATTTTACTTCTCAATCCCTTCCCAAAGCTGAGGTAGATGGATAAAGCCACCGCGGCCATCAAGGCTTCCAAATCGCCTCTCAAGCTTAGAGAAAAGCCTCCTATGGGAGCACTTCCAGTCGCGGCAAGTGCAATCGTGCACACACCGACGAAGGAGAGCGATAAACCAACAAGTTGACCAGAAGAGGGTTTCATCTTGAAGAAGAAGCTCGAGATGAGAGCTGAGAAGAACGGAGTCGTGTTCACTAGGACCGTTGCGTCTAGAATCGTGGTGTCCTTCACGGCAAAGACAAAGAGGGTGAAGTGAACAGCGAGAAGGAAGCCCAGAACAAAAAGCTTCTTGAAATTTTGTTTCACGGCACTCAGGTCAACAGGTTTCCTGAGTGCAACCATTATTACCAGCAACGCGAGACATGCGATGATTGCCCGCCAAAAGACTATCGAAAAACCGTTAAGATCTGGCAGAAACCTAACGAAGATGGACGCTGTCCCGAAGAGAATGCCTGCCGTTATGCCTTCCGCGAGGGAAGTGTGTCTCGTGCGGCTCCGCATGCAAAAAGTCCCTTCATTTTTCAACGGAAATCTTGCTTTGACCCAACTCTTTTTCAAGTCTGACTACGTGTTCTGCCTTTTCTGCAAACGCATCACTGTGTGTGACTGCAATTGTTTGCTCAATGGCCTTGAACCTGAAAATTGATTCCGCCAAGCGGTACACCGAGCCATCTTCCGTTCCGAGGCTTTCGGTAGGCTCGTCAAGCAGAAGCAGGGTCAAACCGTGTCCTGTCCGAGACTGCATGATCAACTGGCCTAGGCCGAGACGGTAAGCGAAGGCGAGAACCGTTCTTTCGCCACCAGAAAGATTCGAAACGTCTCGTTCAACGTTACCCTCGCTTATCACATACGGCGTGTACGTTTCATCAATCGACAGGTTCAAAGATGGGCCTTCTCCGCCGGCCAGGCTGTCAAGAACCTGCTGGACAAAGCTTCTCAAGACTTTCACAAATTCGCTTCGCAGCTTGGGCTGAATACTTCGGTAAGCATTGCGTATGTCTTCGATGATCTCTATGATTTTTTCTATCTTCTTCATGCGTTCCATTTTTTGCTGTCCAACGTCGATTCGCTCCTTTATTTCATCGACACGTTTAGTCAAGTCCCTCTTGTGGTTTTCCTTACCCCGCAGTTCAGATTCGAGGACATAGTATTGTCTAAACGCTAAGTCTCTCTGCGTCTTTGCAGCCTCCAACCTGGAAACGTCGAATCTTCTAAGCTCTTGAAGGACAGCGTCGACTTGGACACGCAGGTCGTTCTCCAATCTTCGTTTTTCTGCTAGCTCAGCGACAATTCCATCCAACACTTCGACCTCCTCTTTCAGTCGCAGTTTCACCTCTTCAATCCTAGGAGCAAGTGTTTGCATGGCCATAGAGGCGTTAGTTGCCTTGGTTCTCAGCTGCTGCAGCTCTTCTATCGAATTGCGAAGCTGGTTCACTGCCCTTTTTCGCCCTTCATTCTCCTCCGTAATTCGTTCCGTCAGACCCTTCTTGTAGTCTTCACCCAACGTTTGCATACAGAGCGGACATCGGTTCTCCGAAAAAAGCGAGGATAATCGTTTCTCGTCCACTTGCATGTTTCTGAGAGTTGCCTCTTGCTCACCTTTCATGTTCGAAATCTGATCATCAAACGCTGCAACCTGCCTTGTCAGCACGTCAACCGAGCAATTATTTGAAATTCCAAGGTCCCTGATTTCAAAATTGACAGACTCCATCTGTTTTTCCATAGCGTTCAATCTCTGACGGAGAGCTTCAACGAAATTTCTTCTTCTTTCAACGTCCTTGGCTAAAGAGGCTGTTGCTTCTTGCAGGTTCGTCAAGTCGGCATGCATTTTCGCTTCTTTCCTTCGGAGCTCTTCATTATGCGATCTAATTTGTTCCAGATTTCCAAGTCTGGAGTTTGCCTCTTCCAGAATCTTCTGGGCGGAGACGATCTTTTTCGAAATGTCCAACAGCTCGATCTCGGCGAGTGAAAATTCGGCTGCCGTTCTATCGTATTCTTCGCCGAGTTTTCCCATGCCAACAACGTCCGGATCCCTTTCGTAAACCTTTCTTTCTCCATCATACTCGCGCACATAACCAGCAAGATTGCTCCATGCCAGTTCATAATCTGACAGGCCGAAGAGCTCATCTAGTCGCCTTTGTCTCTCTCTCGGCTGCAAATTCAAGAATTCTTTCAAGTGTTCCTGCCGGACCCAAATTATTTCACGGAACAGATCTTTGTCCAAGCCCGTTACCGCTTTAAGTTGTTCAGCAACAGCATCATTCTTCGTGCTTGAAATCAGCTCTTCACCCATGAAGAGTTTCAACTCGTCAAAATCCTGACTTATGCCCTTTCCATGTCTTTTCAAGGCCCGGATGAGCCTGTAACTCTTTCCGTCCTGAAGGAATTGAATGGTTACTCTTCCGCTGGGAGCATCTTCTCGCAACAAGTAGTCGAAACCTCTACCAACAGGATCTCCGAACAATGCGAAATCAATCGAGTAAAGGATACTGGATTTGCCACATCCCAAGCCGCCTACTAAGCAGTTGAAGCCTCTTGCAAAGGGGACCGTGGACTTCACGTGCGAACGGATGTTTTCGAGTTGCACAATCTCAATTCTCAATGCAGAAGCTCCTCCATGGACTGTTTCACTTTTTCCTCCTGCTTCTTAGTGAGCGGTTCTATCAAACTGGACGCGATGCGAGCTATCTTTTCAGCCTCTTCCTTGCTGTGACGTTCAGAAAAAATCTGAAAGAAATATTCGAAAGCCTTCGTTTTCAAATCCTTGATTTCACTCTCGAAGATTGACCGAACAATTTCTTCTGAAACTTCACTTTCGCGCAACAAGATGACAGGATGCACCAAAAGAGCCTTCTCTCCTGCTGCTCTAATGCGTGCAACATCTACCTCTGTGCGAGTTGCTCCAGCTGGCAAGGTGCCATTCAGAACTAGAATGATGACAGCTCCCTCCTTGCCAGCTGACTTTATCATTTGAATAGACTGCTCGGTGATTTTTGAAGGAACAATCCCAGTGAAGTCTTGCTCCAAGAGTACAAACTCGCGCGAGGATTCAAACTCTATGAACTCGGGAGAAACTGCTCCTTTTTCGTCCACCTTAACGTGGTAGATGCCCTTCTTGTTTTTTGCCTCAACATAGTCCGTTGTCTCGGTGCATCCACTGTAAACCAAGAGACCATCCTTGAATTTCTCCATGTGAGGCGTGTGCACGTGCCCCGCCGCATAGTAGTCGAAGCCTCCGGGTATGAGTTCAGGCTTGGCTTCAGCCTCGATGTAAGGAGGCTTGACGCCTGGGAGATCCAGGGCCATATGAAAAACGAAGATGTTAAACAATGACGGATCCGGGCTTGGCCTGTTCTCTTCCATGAAAACCGGCAAAGCCTCCTCAGTCCTGTGCCTATTCCTGAAGTTGGGGATCCCATAAACATAACAACAATCTGTCTTCCGCCAACATGCTCCCTCATGTCTGGGCAGATGATAAATCAAGCCTGCGCTGTCCAAAGGGTTCATGATGGTCCCTGTTACAGAGTTAGGGGCCGAATCGTGTGAACCGTCGACGGCAAGAACCGGAATTCCAGCCTCTCGCAGACGAATGAAGTTTCTGATGCTGTTTTCCAAGGTGATGTTAGACGGTCTTGCCTGATGGAACAGGTCTCCCGCGATGATCATGAAGTCTGGCTTCAGCTCAAGGGTCTTATCGACAAGTTCTTCGAACGCCCTATCAAAATCCTCGCGGCGAACTTCCATGCCATACTGTGCATAGCCCAAGTGCAAATCCGCAACGTGAACAAAGCTGAACGGTTTCAGACCCTCCCTCCTCAAAGCCTTCCAGTTGAACGTGCTAAATGAATTGCGAGTTTTTTACTCTTCGCTTTTGCCACCTGAGCCCGTCCATGCTCAAAGCTATTCTAGCTGGTAGTTTCAAGAGTGGGTTTTTAGTGCGAGAGAATGCGCAAGCTTGCAGTGGGAAAGGCATATATTCTGTGCGGAGTGACAGCAATTAGAGACCGTCGATCATCAGTTGGTGTGAAATGGTCAATAGAGATAGACACGAGATTGCATTGGAGATACTGAACAGGGCCGCCTCCGGGAGGAGGAAGACCGAAATAATGAGAGAAGTTGGCCTGTCGTACCTGCAGGCTAAGCTGTATCTGGGTGAACTCGTAGATAGAGGACTACTAGAAATCGACGAAAAACGCAATTTAAAAACAACGAAAAAGGGTCAGGAATTTATGAAAAAATGCGAAGCCTGTCCCCTCTTCAACTGGGACAAGGAAAAACTCAAAACTCTGATTTAAACATCCAACCTGCGGAAATGTCCGCCTGCTTCTTCGGGGGTCACACACAAAAAATCTAATAAGCATGCCAAATAATGAGGGCTGAATCTGGAGCATTTTGCATGATGGCTCTCCATGAACGCAAGTTCGATTCTGGTCGATAGAAGCTACAGTAATTCTATTGTAACGTGCACTTCTTCGGGCACACGGATGCGCATGATGCGCCGCATAACACGTTCTTCAGCGTCGATGTCGATCAGACGTTTATGAATCCGCATCTCCCACCTGTCCCAAGTTGCGGTTCCTTCACCGCACGGTGACTTCAGCACGGGGACTTTCAATCTTTTTGTGGGTAGGGGAACCGGACCGTTTATCTTGACGCCTGTTTTCTGGGCGATGCCTTTCAGTTCTTCACAGACTTCTTCGAGTCTTGTGTAATCCGTACTCGTCAAGCGTATTCGCGCTTTCCTAACCATCGCCCATCATTCCTGATGTTTCTGCTCCAGACAGATTTAATAGGTATCTACCTTAGACAACTGGCCGCAAATAAAAACCTATCGAAACGAACAACCGACGCGAACACGATGTTCTCCTCAACCGCGGTTCCAAATGGTAACACACGCATGCTTCGTTGCGTTTATAAGAAACATGAACAGAATTAATCACATTGTCGAAGGACAAGAACAATGCCGAGGGTTGTGAAAGTTTTTGTTTGCGGGCTAAATGGAGTTGGTTTGGCTCTGTTGGCTTTCTTTCTCATTAACCCTTTTTTGACAGTCACATTTGCCTGCAACTCTCCATTTTCGCGCCCAAACATCGGAATACGCGCAGGTACGAGTTCAAACTGGAGCGGGTATGCAGCAGTATCTAGCATATCCTCGCCGGCAGATGGTTTCGTGACCAGCGTCACGGGCAACTGGGTGATTCCAACTCTCACTCTTAATTCCTCCCAAACCGCGTATGTTGCAACGTGGGTGGGAATAGATGGCTTCTCAGACGGGACCGTTGAACAGATAGGCACAGAACAAGACTGTGTGAACGGAATACAGGAAAACTACGCATGGATCGAGCTCTATCCAGGACCCTCTCGAATGACAGGGCTCACGGTCAACACCGGAGACTCATTCACAGCCTCGGTCGCTTACGAAGGGGGCAGCCAGTTCACCCTGTCGATAACCGATTTGACGACTGGACAATCATACTCAAGGACTCGCAGCGCGAACGCGCAACGTCAATCCGCCGAGTGGGTGGTTGAAGCGCCGTCATCATCACAAGGAGTGTTGCCGTTGGCCAACTTTAGCACAGTCAACTTCACCCACGTCCAATTCACAGACAACAACGGCACAACATACGCCATAGACGGTCGAGGACCAGGAACATATGATGCGATTAGCCTGAACGATCCCAACGGTGGAACTGCAAACCCTTCCAGCTTGCTTGATAATGCCTATCCGAACGGCCCTTCAAGCTTCAGCGTTGTCTACGGTGCTCCAGCCGGTATTCACGACGTAGGCATCACAAGTGTCACGCCTTCCAAAACCGTTGTTGGCCAAGGCTATCTACTGGACACCGTTGTCAAGGCAGCAGACCTTGGCGACTACCCAGAAATGTTCAATGTCACTCTCTACGCAAACACAATTCCCTTCGCTTCGACAGACGTCACGCTTTCAAGTGGGAACTCCACGGACATCATCCTATCCTGGAACACAACCAGTATCGCTTACGGCAACTACACCATAAGCGCCTACGCTTGGCCCGTTCCAGACGAAACGAACACCACGAACAACAACTGCACGGGCGGCTCGGTCATCGTGTCGATTCCGGGTGACCTCAACGGCGACTTCAAAGTGAACATTTCAGATCTGTCCATTATTGCGCGCGCCTTCGGATCCAGCCCTAACAGTGCCAACTGGAACCCCAACGCAGACATAGACGACAACGGCAAAGTAAACATGTCCGACATCGCCATACTAGCAAGACACTACGGCCAACATGAATAAGTTCTCCAATCGCAAGTGCAAGAAAGTTCGACGCCAGTCTTGGCTTGCCCCGTTGCTGTAGTTGAGTGGAATCTGAACCTTCTAGGAAAACTGCGGCAAGTTTGCTGAAGCGTGCTTTCAGCCTAAAAGTTATTAGAAACGTACTGAGAAAAGCAGCACCGGTGAATCCAGTCTGGGTGAGGACGATGAGGTGTTGAAGCCGAAATTAAAGGTAAAGGCGATAATCTTTGATCTGGACGGCACGTTGGTTGACTCGAAAGGTGCATACCGTGAGGCAGCTGAGTTGGCCTTCGCTTCATTGAAGTTGGGGAAGGTTAACGCGGGTGTCGTAACGGAGATTCCCAGGAGGCTTGAGCAGAACCTGTCAATAGAGGATTTAATCATGGGAGCGGACGTTGACAGGTTTAAGGAAATCTACCTTCGTGCTTATTATCGAGCCACTGCTGAGAAGACCCGCCCATTCCCGAACGTTGCGACCACCCTCGAGAGGCTATCTTCTGGCGCATCGTTGGCCGTGACGACCCGCCGCAACGTTCCTGACGTCGAAGTGAAGAGGGAGTTGGAGAAGTTTGGCTTGGCAAAATACTTCAGGATAGTAATAACGTCGCAGAACACTTTAAAGCCTAAGCCCTCTCCGGATGCCCTCATCAAATGTGCGGAGCATTTAGGTGTGAGGATGAGTGATTGCGCCGTTGTGGGCGACTCTATCATCGACGTCAGGGCGGGAAAGAGTGCCAGAGCCCACACTGTGGCGGTTCTGACGGGAGTCTTCACTCGCGAAGAGTTGGAGATGGAGCAGCCTGAACTGATACTTTCAGACGTTGGTGAGCTTCCAGAATTTCTGGAATTGAGCGCCAAGTGATGTTAAGAATATTTCTAGAACCGTAATACTGCTAAAAACTACTGAGTAATGTTCTAGAAGCATCTACGAATAAAGCTTATTAAAAGCGCATTGTCTAGGGTTAGGTTGGAGAAGGCTCCGAGACGGGAGTACCATGAACTTCGTTGAGATATTGCTGTCGAATAAGTTGAAGGACAAGAACCCTATGCTGGATATTCTGGGCTCTGACCGCAAGGTGCTCCAGATCGCGTGTCAGGACTTGACGAATTATCTCAAGGTTCACTGGGATCTCGTAGGGAATGAAACAAGCGAGTGCGACGTGGTAGAACGGCTTGAGAGATTCTTCAACGAGGAGCCGAGCGAACTGGACGTGTTTTTGTCAATGTGGACGGGAATTTGGCTTAGCAAGTGGGAGGAACGAGTCAAACTTCTCATCGGCAATGAAAACTCGAAGAAATGGAACCATGTGGCAAAGGTCCTCAGCAACGGCGAAGCGGCCTGGGGAAAGCTTTCAAACCGCCAAGAAGTCGAAGATATCATAATATCCACCCTCGTCAAGAACGCGGAGATATGCGGCACGTCGATCCTAGCGGAGAACCTCATCAAAATGGAACTGGGAGAAGAAAACAAAGACTACGAAAGCGATGAAGAATACATATTAAACGTCGTAAACGACACGCTGAGAAAGGCGCGGGAACTCACACAAAGTAAAGGCCCCCTAATCTTCGTCAAAGTCGACAAGGGCTACTATCAACCGTAAAAGGCCAGACAGCGCATGACAAGAACCTCTTTCTGAAGATGTCCGCGCTATTAAGTTTGAACAATTTTCTGTTATAATGCGATTCGTGCTTTATTCAAAATCCCGTTTTGTAATCTGACTTGCACGCATGAAGAATCAATTTCCGTGTGCTTTTTGCACAGCGTCTACTCATTAGTTCTGTCATGCAATTCGGAGCCCAAAAAAAAGAGCGTAATCGGCTCACATCACAGTTATATAAATGGGCGTAAGATGCTTCAAGAAGGGGATTGTTGCGGGATGAAGGACTTGGAAATCAGACTGATTTCTGAGCTGATGAAGAATAGCAGGAGAAGCGATAGGCAGATTGCGAAGGAGCTGGGGGTTTCTCAACCCACCGTGAGCAGAACAATCGCGCGGTTAGAGAAAGAGGGTATTCTCAGAGTACACGGCGATACCTGACTTCCGTAGGCTTGGATACAATCTTGTGGCCATAACTTTTGGGAACGTAAGAGAAGAGTTGAAAAAACGAGACAAAATAGATGATGAACGAAGAAAATTCGTTAGAGATTTTGATGAGCAATCGCTTGAGATAGTCGTTGACGCGAGAGGACTTGGAATGGGACACGACGGGACAATCGTTTCCTTTCACAGGAGCTATTCGGAATACAATGATTTTCGAAAACGTTTGCTGCAGATGCCCTTCGTTGATCCCACGACATTTGAAACATTTTTGATAGATCTCAACGACGAAGCGCACCATCGCCTTCTCACTTTCTCTTACTTGGCCAAACACCTGCTGCAAGATCCAAAGAATAAGGACAATCTTTAACCGGTTTCGGAACAGACACGCACGTTCTTCTTAATGCCTCCCAAAACTTTTTAAGTGCTCTGATTAAAAAGTCAAACTGATTGAAGTTGGATTCTCAGACGATCACGATGAGTACGCGAAGTTCCAACAGGTACCCTTTGAGTCTTGTTTTGAAGATCGCCGCGTTCCTCGTGGCCGTGGTTCTTGTTTTTCATCTAGACTTGGCGACGGTGGCAGTCAAAGCCGTGCAGAACGAGTCAGCTAGTTACGTGCTTGCGGTGCCAGTTCTCTTCGCCTACTTGCTGTACCGAAAGAGGAAAATGTTGAGAGCTGTGATGCCGCTTGAGAGTCAGGCTCACACGGGAGTCATGAAGTACCTAGCAACTATCGGCGGACTGCTTCTCACCTCAGCGGCCTTGGTGCTTTATTGGTACAGCTCAAGCATGGACTACCACGCGGCGTATCATATTTTGACCCTTCCAATCTTCGCGGCGGGTCTAACCCTTATTCTTTTCAACACGCAAACACTCAAGGAGTCTGCGTTCCCCATGGCTTTCCTCGTGCTCTTGACTCCTCCCTCCGGTATACTTACCGGGGTCGGCGAGGCTTTTTCGTCGGCGAGCTCTAAGGTCTCCTTCGCCTTGATAAGGGCCGTGGGCATACCTTCGACCCTAAGTGGCCAGCCACCTGTAATCCAAGTCGTGAGGTCGGGCGGCGAGGCCTTAGGCTTCACAATTGGCAATTCGAGCTCAGGCGTCTACAGCGTACTAGGGTTTCTTGTCTTTGCGATTTTCATCAGTTACACCATCCGAGACAGGCTGTGGAAAAAACTTTTGCTGTTTCCCATCGGATTTTTGATTATCTATGCGCTGAGTTTATCGAGGATAACGGCCGTTCTGCTGATTGGCTACAATTTCGGCATAGCCACAGCGATGAACCTTTTTCTCCTGCTGGGGGGATGGGTCCTGATTTTCCTAGGAACCTTCCTCACACTTTTCTTCTCAGAAAAAGTCCTTCACACCCAGATATTCTCCAAACCGCCACAAAAGTGTCCAAAATGCAGCAGTGGACCTCAGGCTGACCAAGACATGTGTTTTTCATGCGGAAGGATCCTCAGGCCCAGCCAAGCCAAATTTGGCAAGACCGACCTGGTGAAGATAGTGGCGACAATCGCCCTTCTAGCGTTGCTGACGGAAGCCGTGGCCTCATTTCAAGCAGTTAGCGAATTCATATCTCAGCGCGGTTTGTACCTCGCGGTCACGATTCTTGCCTTGTTTCCCGCTGTCATGGTTTTTTACGTTCTTGAAACGAGGGAACTGAGGAGAGAGGATGCAGAATTCTACCTGAAGCTGTCAACCGGGAATAAGCAAGTCATCGACACGGTTCGTGAAACAGAAATAGCGGCTAGGCCAACGCTGAATGCGATAACCGAGACGTACGAAAGCAAAACGGGCGAACCGATTGCGTACCAGGAAATGCTAAGAAAACTCTTCCTTGCGGAAAAAACGGGCATAATCGAGAGCCGAGTAGACAATGTCCAGGACGAGCCGCTTCAGGTATGGAGAAGCCATATCAAACCTCCTGAAGAAGAACTGGATAAGCCGGTCAAAGAACCGGAAACTCTAGTGAATCAAGCCGCGTCGAAGCTGCAGGTTCCATAGCAATTTGCATTCGTAAAAACTCGATTAGGGAGCTTGCTCACAACCGTCAAAGTGGTTCAACCATAGTTCCTAATTGATACAAAGATTGCCTGTTACAAAACAGGGTTGCGTCATTGCTGTTTGCGTTTGTAGATTCGAAACACTCCCAATGCGGCGAAGCAGCCAATCAGGCCTAGAATGGTTCCGAAGCGGGCGTATTCAGATGAGGATTGTGCCTGGGGCGATACTTGGACTCTATAGGAGAGAACATCGGCTTTGGCATCGTATGTGCTTGTGCCGTTCACGTTGATCAAGATGTCGTAATATCCTTGCATCAGAGTCTCGTTACATACTAGTGTCAAGTGGATGACTCCTGACGAGTCTGTGGACACGGAGGTTGCGGTGCCTTGAATTCTTTCTGGGATGGCCATGCCATTAACCCATGTCGTCGCATTAACGAAGTAAATGCTGTATGTCTGGTCTTCTGCATATCCAGTTCCGGTGATGTACACGGTTTCGCCGGGAGAAAAGACATCCTTCTTGTTGCTCATGTTGTCGCAACTTTGGATGGTTGATTGAATTTGCCAAGTCCAGTTTATTGTAGAATTCTCTGTTAAGGTGAAGCTTGTGGACGTACCGGAACCGCTGGACGGTACGGAGCCTGTGCCCGTCCAACCTGTACAAACATAGGATACGCCTTTTTCGACCACGGGGCTGGACACGTTGCAAGAAAGAGTGGTGCCATCACTGTACGAGTGATCGCCAACGCTGGGGCTGGGATTGCCATGAGCTGACACGACGGTCAACTTCCACTTAACCGGTGAAACTGTGACCCAGTTCCAGGTTATAGTCGAATTCTCAGTTATGGAAAACGTTACCGAAGTAGTCGTGCCCGTGGAAGGAACAGACCCAGAACCGGACCAACCCGTGCACGTCCAAACAGTGCCGCTCTCATTCACTGGACTCGTAACGGTGCAGGTGACAGAATCTCCGTCGCTGACGAGATGGTCGCCAACAGACGGGCTCGGATTGCCATGAGCAGAAGAAACTGTTAAGTCCCTTTGAACAGAAGGAGTCACAACCCAGTTCCATGTTATGGTCGAGTTCAAGGTGATGATAAAAGCTGTGGAAGTGCCATTGCCACTGGCTTGGACGGAACCTGTGCCAGACCAGCCTGTGCAAGTGTAGGAAATTCCAGCATCAATTACTGGACTGGATACGTTGCAGGTTACATAAGATCCGTCACTGATTATGTGATTACCAACACTGGGAGTTGGACTGCCATAAGCCGAGATTACGGTCAAAGTCCACAGTGCAACCTGCCAGTTCCAAGTGATGGTTGAATTCTGAGTTATGATGAAAGTTAGAGAAGTATCGGTGCCGCTTGAAGGAACGGAGCCAGTGCCAGACCAACCTGTACAAACGTATGTGGTCCCGTTTTCGTTTACGGGAGAGATGACGATGCAAGTGACGTTGTCATTATCGTCATAGAGATGGTCGCCAGAGGCAGGGCTTGGATTGCCATGCTGTGAAGCAACAGTCAGGTCATACTGCTGAACGGTGCTATTGTGCCAATTCCATGTGATGGAGGAATTTCGATTTATCGTGAAAGTCACGGAATCACCGTTTCCACTGGATGGAACAGAGCCAGTACCCGTCCAACCGGTGCATATCCAAACAGTAGTGCCCTCTGTCACAGAGTTGGTTACGTTGCAGATGACGTTGGAGCCGGCGTTGTAGACGTGCTGGCCGCCGTTTGGGATTGGGCTGTCGTGGAGCGAGTTAACAGTCAAGGTGTATTGCAATGGTGATCCTTGCCAGTTCCACGTTATGCTTGAGTCCTGAGTTATCGTGAACGTTGCCGAAGTGCCAGATCCGACCGCTGGGACAGAGCCGGTACCTGTCCAACCAGTACACGTCCAGAGAGTTCCATTCTCAACGACAGAACTGGACACGTTGCATGTGACGGAGGCTCCGTCGTTGTACGAGTGGACTCCGACGCTTGGGTTGGGGCTGTCGTGGGCCGAGGCAACTGTCAGGTTGTGCGTGATAGGCGCGCTAACCCAGTTCCAAGTAATAGTTGAGTCCTGAGTGATTGTGAAAGTCACAACGGTGTTAGAACCAGTGGTAGGAACAGAGCCCGTACCCGTCCAGCCAGTGCAGGTCCAGACATTGTCCCCCTCAGTAACAGGGCTTACAACAATACAGGTAACCGAAGAACCATTAGTGTACAAGTGCTGACCCACAGTCGGGTTCGGACTATCATGAAGTGAAGAAATAGTCAACGTGAGCTGCCCTACAGACGACTGCCAAACCCAAGTTATGCTCGAAGGCGCCATTATCGTGAAGGTGACAGAGGTCGAAGTTCCCGAGGATGGAACGCTTCCCGTTCCAGTCCAGCCGGTGCAAACGTATTGGCCACCAGAGGCGGGAGAAGTGACAGATTCTGTGATGCCAGAACCAGAGTCAAAGAAACCGCTCTGAGGAAAAGGTGAATCGTATGGAGATGATACATTCAGATAATATTGGGTCTTGTAGTTGCCAATCACGCTTCCCCCGCTTGTGACTGTTAAGCTGCCGCTTTGGCCAATTGTCAGACCTCCCGATGTGCTTGTATAAACGTACTGCTTGGTGGTCGCACCAACGGCTAGGTAGGACGTGAAGGCGAAAGTGGGAGAGAAGCCGCTGTCGTACCAGAAACTAACAGGAAGATTGCTTACACCATAATCGATGCCCTCAACGGCCACCACCGTGCCCGAAAAGTCTGAGGCAACCCCCGATTGGCTGAACGTAACCTGATACTGAGTCTTCCAGTTCCAAGTTATAGAAGAACCCGCGCTGATTGTAAAGGTGACAGACGATACACTGCCAGAAGCGGGAACACTGCCGCTGCCTGTCCAGCCAGTACACAAGTACTGCGTGCCAGAGCCGCCTGAAAACGGAGAAGTAACAGACTCGGTAACGGAGCCAGGGTCAAACCAACCAGTACCAGGTGTAGCCGTATCGAACGTCGAAGACACAGTCAAATAATACTGCTTCTGGTAGGTGGCTGAGGAAGTTCCATAAGTCTGTATTGGCGAAGTGAGGCTGCCAGAACCGCCAGTCTTGAAGAACTGCTCGCCCGAACTGACAGACACGTTGATTGTCCACGCAAAGATCGATCCGCTGTTAACCCAGTAGTTACTAGGCAAATTACTCCAACCATAGGGCGTTCCCGCCAATGTGAGTACAATGTCGCTGTCAGCATCGCTGTCCAACCCTGTCTGAGTGAAAGTCACTTGGTACTGAGTCTGCCAGTTCGCTGTGGCAGTCATAGGACCGCTCATCGTTATGGGGTTGCTCTGAGCGTAATTTGTTCCAGAAGCGTCGGAACCCCAACTAGTAAATGCGTGCTGAGTACCGGTACCACCCGAAACATTGCCAGATGTAAGTCCCGCATAAGCCGTGGAACCAATATCATACCAACCTTGTCCAGTTGTTGTGCCATAGGCCGACGTGACCGTCAATTGGTACTGGGTCACATAGACGCCAGTTAACGTGGTAGCGCCAGAAACAGTAATTGGAGAAGCAGAACCAGAAACGCTCTCAAACCGATACTGCTTGCCAGTTATGCTACTCGTAACGTTAATGAAGTTATAGGTAACGGTCGCACCATTGTCAACCCAGATGAAACCGCCAGAGACGCCAATCGGACTAGTAGCACCAGAATATGAGCCGCCGGTAACGGTGAAGCTCACCAAGTTTCCAGTAGCATCAGCGTCAAGACCAGAACTGGAGAATGTCACTAGATACTGAGTTGTGTAGTCGGCAACGTCCGTCCCTGAAGCCGTTATAGGCGAAGTAAGACCGCCGTTATCTCCAGTCTCGACGAACTGCTCGCCAGAAATGCCTGCGACGGTGTGTGCCCACGTGAAGGTAGTTACGTCATCGTCAACCTCAAAGGCATTTGGCAAATTGTTCCAAGCATAGTTTGTTTGATTAAACGTGAGAACCGTATTGCTTCCGGCATCGCCATCTAACCCATTTTGATTGAAAGTCACAATGTAGGGGGGCTGTGCGCGCGCTTCTCTCAGAGTCATTAACATCAACAGTGTGAAAAGAATTAATGAGACAGCAAGAAATGAATAGAACCTTTTGTGTTTCATTTTTCTTCTCAACTCCTCCTTGTAGGAAAATGCAGTGAAGTTGCAAAGTACATTAGTGCGGCGAAGATGAACATAGCCAGCATGTATGTAACGGCTATTCTTTTCTTCATTTTCTTTTCTTCTCAATCCTCAGACACGTGAATTGTTATTGTATCATCGCTTCAGTTTTTTAACGTTTTCTTCTCAAGAAATTGGTTGAAGGGTTTTTGACGCGTCCCTAGGAAGCACTGTTTGAAAGTGCTACTGACAAATCATCTTATAGCCTTCGCAACTCATTAGCGTGTTCTTTCTCTGTGGAGGGTTTTGGTTCGCCATGAGTAGGTTTTTAGGATGGGTGTTGCTCCGTATCCGCAGGCTGCGCATCGTTTCTTGCGAACGTGGTATGATCTTCTTCCGCATCGCCTGCATTTTATGTGGACGGTTTTGCCTTGGCGTTTGCCGAAGGAGGGTGTTCCCTTTCCCAACGGTGTCACCTTGGCGGCGGTGAAATTAGGACTACGTTGTCTCCTCGGACGATTATTTGTCCCAGTTTCCTAACGTTCTCAGAGGTTGTGGTGTCTTCTGTCTCTTCCAAAACTAGGTTCAGGTGTTGATCGAAACCTTTGAGTCTTCCGCGCAGGTTTTTTCCGCCCTTCAGTCTCACGAGTACGATTTTTCCCAAGTTCTGCTCAAGTATCTCAGTCGTCATTTCGCTCATTTTGAAGCCTCAAACCCATGATGTCAACCCATTTATACCTAAAGCTATACATTTAAACCTTATCCAAGAGAGAACCGGAATGTCTGAGAAACACAAACGATACTTCTTGAAAGCGAGGGAATCCAGGGAAATTCTGGACAAGGCTTCGAAGAGATTCGGAATCTACTTGGAACAACCGTTGAAAGACAGGGCCAACGTTGAAGTCGTCCGTGGAGAATCTATCGAAGTCTTTCTCATTGACGGAAAACCGGCGCTAGCACAAAGCGGAGAAAACATTTACCCAACACTGACCTTCAAAGAATTCCTCGACCGAGCGCCGAAAGCCACCGTGGATATGGGAGCCGTTCCCCATGTTTGCAAAGGAGCCGACGTAATGGCACCCGGAATCAGAAAGTTCAGCGGCGAATTCCAGAAAGGCGACTTCGTCCTCGTAACAGATGAGAAACACGGCAAACCAATCGCGCTCGGCGAAGCACTCTACGGCGCAGAAGAGGCAAGGAACACCAAACAAGGCGCAGTCATCAAAAACGTGCACTACGTCGGAGACAAAGCCTGGAGCCTAATGAAACAAATCAACGCAGCGATCTGACACAGCCAAAAGCCCTCACAAGATCCTAAACCTCACTTGACAAGACATTCGCAAATGATACAAATACCGGAGATTTCATGCACATCCGAGAATGGAAAAAGTCTTGTATAGTTGATTTTACGCTTAACCTATGGGGGAAAGGAAACTGGGGGTCTAACATGCCATCAATTATTTCTCTCCCTTCTCTCCTTTCCCACCCCATCAACGATGTGAGGCCTGCGCGCTCCGAGTGCAGCTGATCGGCTCCGTGGCCAACGATTTCGTCTCAAGTCAAGACGTGCATTCACCTTGTATCTGAGTCCGATCCTTGAACGATAATGCGTCGAGTACCCAAACACAAGGGCTCAGATTCTAGTAAGGCTCTGAACTTTGTCAATTTAAGAAAAGCGGAAGCTTGCTTATTGCACATCATTTTCTTTCTTTTTTCTTCATTGTGGACTCGCAAGGTTTGCCTGTGTAAACATGGGTTTCTAGAACACTTTAATAGTCAATTCGCATAACATTCCATATGTATGTCTTGGGAAATGCTTAAACTCTTGAACCCTGAATAAAGTCAAAGAGAGGAAAAGTTTGCCAGGATTGGGTGGATTGCTCCGGAAGCCCAAAAAGGACGAGAAGGAAGCTGACGCTAAGAACGGTTCTGGCAAAGCCTACTTGAAAGCCATGCCTCTCCGTGAACTGTCGGACATCGAATCCGTAAAGTCCGAGATAAAGTCGGGAAACATTCTCATTCTGAGGATAACCCCCCTCGCGAACAAGAGCATCGATGACGTGAAACGCGCCGTGTCTGAGTTGACCGAGTTCACGGAATCCGTGGGAGGGGACATCGCTAGGCTGGGCGAAGAGCGCGTTGTAGTTTGTCCTCCAAACGTGAAGATTTGGCGAGAAAAAACATCTGTTTCCAACGAGCCTATTCCTACAGCAGCCTGAAGGTCTCCATAACCGCTGGAGCAATCGTCCGAACTTCGCATCGTCTTTCTATGAAATTAGCCATGTTGAAACACTTGGCCCGCTCACCGTGACAAACGACCACTCTTTCCGGCTTCGGCTGCAGGTGTGTTATGTAATTGAATATTTGCCTTCTGTCGCTGTGCCCCGAGAAGCCTTCAATCGTCTCCGTGTGCAGTCTGACCTTGGCAACGTCCATTTTGCCCTCCGGCGTCATCAGGGCCACTTCGCTTAAGCCCTTCTGGACTCTTCTTCCCATCGTGCCCTCAATCTGGTAGCTCACAAAAACTATCGAGTTGTTCGCGTTGTCTGCCAGGCTCTTGAAGTATTCTATTACGGGTCCGCCCTCGAGCATTCCTGATGTTGCCATTATTATGCACGGTTCGCCCTCGATTATCTCTTGCCTCACGCTCGGATGCTCCACGATTGTGAAGTAGTCTGATTGGAAAGGGTTAACACCGTCGTGAAGTATGCTGTTGCGAACGTCTCTGCCCAAGTATTCAGGGTAGGCCGTGTGAATCGCCGTTGCTTCGGAAATCATCCCCTCGATAAAAACTGGAGCCTCCTTCATGATGCCGCGCTTCATGTACCCGTCGAGGACCAGCATAATCTCCTGCGCCCTGCCAACTGCCGGCACCGGAATCAAAACCTTGCCCCTGCGCTCCAATGTCTGGTTCACAATAGCGGCCAACCTTTCCTCGGCTTCAATCCGAGAAGGCATGATGTCATCCGGACCACCGTACGTGCTCTCTGTAATCACGGTTTCAACCCTCGGAAACTCGGTGGTTGCGCCCTCCAGAAGCATCGTCCTCGAAAACTTGTAATCACCCGTGTAAACGACGTTGTGCAAGCCCTCGCCCACGTGAAGGTGAACCATGGCAGAACCCAAGATGTGACCGGCGTTGTGCAGAGTCAACCTGACGTCTGGAGCGATGTCAGTGACGACGCCGAAACGCAGTGGCATCGTGTGCAGCACAGTTTCACGCACGTCCTTCTGATCATAGTAAGGTGTCACACCCTGCTTGCCCGCCACGTCCAAGTAGTCCAGCTGAAGAAGCGTCATCAGGTTTGAAGTAGGCGCCGAACAGTAAATCGGGCCGTCATAGCCATACTTGTACAGGAACGGTATGAGTCCACAGTGGTCCAAATGAGCGTGGCTCACAACGACCGCGTCCAAGGACTCCATCGCGAACGCTGGGTTGTCAAGTCTCGGAAAAGCATCGAAAGGTCTTGTTGAACCCGGGTTTATTCCGCAGTCCAGCAGCACGCTGCTTTCGCGTGTCTGGAGAAGCATTGCGGATCTTCCAACCTCTTGAAAACCGCCGAGCGCCGTGATCCTGATGTCTCCAACCTCAAAAGCCTTAGGCCTGAAAATTCTTTCCCCGACGGTTCGCAGAATTCGCTCTCTCTCTTTGCTCTCAGAATGCAGATAATGGCGCATGTGAGTAATGATCTTGGACTTCAACGGTGGGCTTCTCAGCACGTGCGGCCGCCACTTGGTCCGCTTGATTATCTCTTGCAGAACCGTCCCGTTTTTGCCTATCACCAGCCCAGGCTTCTTGGCGTCTATTATTATCTCGCCCAAGCTGGGGTCAAAGTTTATGTCCGTTACTTCTGCCTCAGGCGAGATTATGTCCTTCGCGATTTTTTCAGCCTCGACCTCCTGAAGCCTCACAGAAGGATCAGAGCGAATGACTATTCGTTTCCTAATCACGTTAACAATGTTGGCGACGACACTGCTCTGCTCAACCAGCACTTCAGGCTTCTTGGTGTAAACAGCAAGCGTTGAACCTTCATACTCTATCCTCGTCACCTCAGCCTCTTTCGGCACATGCCCCAGAATGTACTGAGTGATTTCTATCTTTTCCCTGCTCGAGTCGTGCACCCTTTTAACTTCCTCAATCGACTAGAAGCTGTTTCTTCTCTTTGTCCGTCAACTCTCGGTAGCCTTTCTCATCTATCACGACGACATTGAAGCTGTCTCCGCTTGCCGCATCTCGCTTCATTGAAGCCTCAACGGCCTTCGCGACCACGGGCAACATTTCCTTAATGGTCGAACCTTCGCGGAACTTGTCCTCCAGTATACCATAAGCCACTGGGGATCCTGAACCCGTGGAAACATACTTTTCCTCCGTCATACTGCCAAAGGGGTCTATCGAGAACACGTGCGGTCCGGTGTCATCCACACCGCCCACGAGAACCTGAGCCAAGAGGGGCACGTATCTGGCTGAAAACAGCAGGTTAGACAAGAACCTCCCAGCAGAGTTCACGGGCATACGTCTCCCCAAGTTAACGCGGTAAAGGTGAGCGTTAGCAGTTAGTATATCAACTGCCTTTTGAGCGTCGGCTACGCTTCCAGCAATCGTCATGCCCAAATGATCGTCAATCTGATACACTTTTTTTCCGCGTTTGTGAGCCACGTAGAAACCCATGGTTACGCGCGTGTCAGAGGCCAAGATTACGCCGTCTTTGCAGACGACGCCCAATGTTGTCGTCCCTTTCAACGCTAGCTTGTTCATCACATCACTGTTGCTTGCCATTTTAAATTCTGTCTCCCAAAATCTGAATGCAGACAAATTACTTCCCAAGGAAGTAGCATCCTCTAATCATGATCTAGGTATTAATTAACATTGCGCTCGCAGGTTCTGTAAAGTCTTTGAAGGATTTCTTATGCTGTAAAAATTCGTCGGATGGCTTTGGATAGAGTGCCTTAAATTCGCTTGTGCCATCAGGATGTACTATTTGTGTGCCAACGTATTCTATTGTATCTTCTTCGGTTATGCTCGTACAATCGTCATTTATGTGTTGCTCGAAATCCTCAACTGTTTTGAAGGTTTTACTGCACAAATGACACGTTATCATGTTTTCTTCTCTTCATTTGGTTTCGGATCCTGCTGTACTGCAACTGGACCGAAAAAGACACCTTTCAAATATGGTTTGCCTTGCATTTCTTTGACCATGCTGGCAATGTACATTGCTACAGAAAATGCTGTCCTGAATGGCATCTTCACTTCCATAACCATTTCTTCTTCAATGCTATTCATGACTATTCCTCTTTCATCGATTTTTCCTATGAAATGTGTTTGAAAGAATGTGAAGGTGCAAAGTTGTGTATCCATATTAAGCGAGACTATAGCATGGTCAGATGCTAATGTTCCGAAGCTATTGCTTCTGGATATGATTTTAGTGGGAGTCACCTGATATGTCTTGTTTATCATTGAATCTTCAGGCATTTTTAACACTCTCCTTTTTCTAGTTTCAATTCTTTTTTCAGGGATCTGTCTACAAGTTCTGCCAAGGTTATGCCCTGCTTTATGGCTTCGATTTTTGCCAGTTTCCACAGTTCAGGGTTAACTCTCAGCGAGGTCACGATTTCTTTTTGTCCGATTTTCTTCGGTTGCATCTTTAATCATCTAATAGTAACTGTAATTCTGTAGTATTTAAATTTTTACCACAAGGCTTTAATAGTTAGTAATACTATACTACATAGTAGTGGTGTAGTATATGGCGATGGATGAACGTGAACAACGAGGCATGAAAATAGCACACCAAAGAAATCAAGTCAAGAGAATAGATGCCGAAACCTACACTGTCAAATCACAATCGAACGATCATGAATACAAAGTGTTCAAGGTTTCAGACGAATGGTTCTGCCAATGCCCAGATCACGTTTATCGCCATGTGAAATGTAAGCACATTTTCGCCGTAGAGTTTTCAGCTTCACTAAGAGAGACAATAAGACGAATCGAGCCCGTAGAAAATTTGACAGAATGCATCTTTTGCGGTTCGTCCAACATCGTCAAGGACGGTGTGAGAAAAAACAAGCGCGGAGAGATTCAGATTTTCTACTGCAAGGATTGCAAGCATAATTTCACGTTTAACATAGGCTTTGAAAAAATGAAGCATAATCCTCAAGCTGTAACTTCTGCCATGCAGTTGTATTTTAGCGGAGAATCGTTGAGAAACACGATGAAATCTCTTAGACTTTTAGGCGTTGATGTTTCGCACCAGACAGTCTATAACTGGATCACCAAATACATCGCATTGATGAAAAGTTACGTTGAAAAGATGATTCCGAACGTGAGTGACACATGGAGAGCAGACGAATTATATATGAAAATTAAAGGAGACATAAAATACGTTTTCGCCTTGATGGATGATGAAACACGCTTCTGGATAGCTCAAGAGGTTGCAGAAACAAAGCAGAAGCATGACGCTAAGCAACTGTTTCAGATGGGTGAGCGGTTGATGGGAAAGAAACCCATGACACTCATAACTGATGGTCTCATGACGTATCACGATGCTTATTTGAGTCAATGGCGAACGAACGCGAAACCACGAACCGAACACATCAGACACATCACTATCAAAGGAGACAAGAACAACAACAAAATGGAACGTCTTAATGGAGAAATTCGAGACCGAGAGAAAACAATGCGAGGGCTCAAAACCAAAGAAACACCAATACTAACAGGCTATCAGCTTTTTCATAACTACATTAGGCCACATGAAGGGCTTGATGGGAAAACTCCTAGTGAAGCTTGCGGAATAGAGGTAGAAGGAAAGAATAAATGGATGACTTTGATACAAAATGCCAGTAAGAGAGAATGCCAGAGGGTCATAAGGCCATGAACATGAAGCCAGTATCTGTATTGGTGTACGAACATTGTTCCATAAATCTTAAATATGCAACTGCTATTGTCTATAGGTTGTATTTATCCGCTGGCGTTCACTTGGAACGTCAGATCAAAAGTCTTTTTCTGAATCTTCTGACATGGATGTGATGTTAATGGCTCAATTAGGACGAGGAGTTGTGTTATTAGATAACGGCTATCTGTCAGCTATTCTGAGAGATGAATTTTCCGAGGTCAGATTAGATTATCTCAAGTTTTCTGAAACGATCTGTGCAGGTTACCATCGACTTCGAACGTATGTGTATGATTGCCTTCCTTATCAGGCAAGTCCACCAACAGACGAACAGAAGATACTTTATTCTGGAAAGCAAAAATTCTTTCAAGCTCTGCAAAAACTACCTGCTTTTGAACCTAGATTTGGAAAACAACGACCACGTGGTGCTGGTTATATTCAAAAGGGTGTGGACGTGCTTTTAGCAGTTGATTTAGTTCGACTAAGCTCCAAGGGGCAAATTCAGAAAGCCTTTCTCGTTGCTGGCGATGGTGATTATGTGCCTGCCGTTAAGGCAGCTAAGGATGAGGGTGTTTCAGTGACTATGTATCATTCAGGGGCTTTTCAACCAGATGAAAACGGACGGCTACACCCAAAATATAGCAATGAGCTTTGGGAAGCGTGTGATGATCGCAGAGTGATTGACGAAAAACTGATAAAACTCTGCAAGCTCTGAGGCGAGAATGATTTTAGGAGTACCAGCGTTTTCTGTTCCATCCCTCTTTCCTCACAACGAACTTTATGTTTGTTCCCTTGAAATTCTTGTTCATGCTGTTGGCTTCTTTTTGTGCTACTCTTTTCAAGCGATGGTGTGTTCCAGCAACGACTTTAACAGGATGATTACCTTGCTTTCTCACAACGACATATTTGCTGGTTCGATGACCCAAGAAAGCTCACAAGAGAAAAAATGAGTTACCAAACGAAAGTTTAACAAGGAGACAAACCAAACGGAGAGTTTACAGACCGAATCAAAGCACATAATAGGTAACGTAACATGCTACAAGACCACTTCGAACGGTTGATAGGGTGAATGATGGTGTTTTTCAGCAACTCGAAATTTCACCAAGCCATAATCATGTTATAAATGCTTATGTCACAGGAACTCTTCTACTGCTTGCGGTGAGGAAAGATGCGACCAGAGCCAGTGCCAACTTTAAAAGGAAAAAGTGCAAAGGAATTTGTGAAATTACTAGACAAACCACTTAGTGCTAAGACTATCGCAATTTTTAAGGAAGCTGAACGAGTTTTCAATGAAGTAAGGAGAATCGAATAAAAACTCCTAGCGACTTGTTTTCGATGCCACTAACAAATGACATTAGATCTGATGAGTTAGTGGTAAAAATTCTTGAAGAAACGGATGATCTAACTTCCTTTGATTGCAGCACTAACGACACTATGGAACTGAACTTATTCATACATTCAGAAGCAATACCGTACCAAAAAGAGAAGCTAGGCATTACATATTTGTTTTTGTACAATGATCTGATTGTTGGGTTTGTCACTCTTGCCATGAGTAAGATAGAGGCAAAATGGATGCCGTCTGTTTTTCGTGCCAAAACTGAAATCAAAGACTACCCTGCTCTACTAGTTGGACAACTCGCAACTCGTAATGATTATCGAAAACGCAAGATTGGCAAAACAATGTGCCTTTGGTGTCTTGAAAATGCAAAACAATTATCTGAAAAAATAGGGTGCAGACTTGTGATTGTCTTTACAAAAGGTAAGCTAAACGAATTTTACGAGAAATGTGGTTTCCAAATCATTCCAAAATATCAAACCAAAGAAAAAAAATGGATGTTCATACAAGTTCCATGAAGAGAAGTTGCAATGTTTATCCGACGATTTTTTACACGAAGAAATATCCGACGGAGACTTGACAGAACCCGCTCGCAGGTTCTGGTAACTTAGCGTCTGATAGTTTTTTCTGTTAACCGTCGTCAGATCGCATTTCCTTCTAATGCCTTAGTCAAGTCTGATTTTTTGGGATTCCACAGACGGCAAGAAGCAAAGTCGTTTTTGATACCAAACTAAGCATTTCGTTTCCATAAAGATTAAATCGTTTCGCATCATAAGATAAGATTAAGGATGCGTCATGCCCAATTTTGTCCTTTCCCCAATAATTTGCACTCGCTATTCCTTGCGAGTTTTTGGGCATGACGCACTCCTCTCTCCACAAAACCACGATTTTTCTTCTGTGAGTCTATTTGAGTTATCGTAAGCGTGGCAGTTCATCCAACTATGTTGTTGTCAGAAAGCAAGGCAACCATCCGCGGCAGAAATTGCATAGCTTAGGTCTTTTTCTGTGATATTGTAGGTTTCGGAATACCGCTTAAGCGGCATGACTGATTTAGATATTCAGATAAACTGGGAGGCAACAAGATGAAAACAATATGTCACGAGCCATTTGGAATAATCGGTGTCAGTGCGGCATTTATGTATGTCATGTATTGGTTTGTAACTTACGCGATACCGACGATAATCAAGATTCAAGGTTAAACGACGATTTTTCTTCTTTGAGTTCTTCCGAGTCATGACAGGCGAACTTCTAATCTTTGACCTGTCGTAAGAAGGAAAGGAAACGTCCTACAAGGGCTGTTTCTAAGGGATAATGTAAAGGTGCTATACTGTCTTCTGTGAGAAGGCTTTTTAAGGTTTGAATGCAAATCGCTATGAAAACAGTTGTTATGTCGATTTAGCCGTGATTGTTGTGCCCCTTAAACATCATCGAATGCAGTTTCCGAGAGAGATCATTGTTGGACATGGAGCGATAGAGGGCATAGGCGAAATTTCGCGGCGTCTGGGTTTTGCGGAATCAGCGCTTATCATTGCGGGTTCGAAAACTTTCAAAGTGGCGGGCAAGAGGGTGAAGGAGCTTCTCGAGAAGAAAGAAGGAATGACCGTTGACACTTTCCTCGTTGAATGTGCAAGTTCTAAAGACGTAAAGGCTGTTGAACAGAGAATCAAGGCTTTCAAGCCGCAGATCGTGTTTGCGGTGGGTGGTGGGACCAAGATTGACGTTGCCAAGTGCAGCTCTGCCAACCAAGGCGTACCTTTCATCAGCGTCCCAACGACGGCGTCTCATGACGGAATCGCGAGTCCGCTGTCTTCTATCAAGGGTTTCGAGAAACCCTATTCGGTTCTGGCTCAGGCACCATTAGCCATCGTGGCAGACACAAAAATAATAATGCAGTCTCCCTGGCGTTTCTCCGTGAGCGGTTGTGAAGACGTCATCGCAAAGTTCACGGCGGTGAAAGACTGGAAGCTGGCGCATGAGGACAAAAGCGAGTATTTCGGGGGATATGCAGCAAGCTTGGCTTTGATGAGTGCGAAGCACGTCATGAATAACGTGAGTCTGATGAAGAGTGGAAACGAGCAGGGCTTGCGGATCCTGTTGGAAGCGTTGATAAGCTGTGGAGTATCGATGAGCATAGCTGGAAGCAGCCGTCCTTGCAGCGGTTCGGAACACTTGTTCAGCCATGCACTCGACGTGATTAGGCCTAACCACGGGATGCACGGTGAAAGATGCGGTGTAGGAACAATAATGATGACTTACCTTCACGGCGGAAATTGGAAGCATTTACGAGACGCTTTGAAGAAGCTAGGCGCTCCCACCAACGCCCGACAGCTCGGCGTGGAAAAGGAAGACATCATCAAAGCCTTGAAAATGGCTACATCCATAAGACCAGAGAGATACACGATTCTGAACAAGCTGAACCTGCAGCGCGAGTCCTACGAACACCTGGCTGAAGCAACCGAGGTTATTTAACAAAAAATTGTGGCGTTACTTTCTCGAGCGCATACGATTCTTTAGGTCTTAACTTCGGTTTCGGCAGTCTGCCCCTTAGTTTCCTCCGGAGCCTCTTTGGCGGTTTCTTTTTCAGCCTCTTCTTCAGGCTTAGCCTCTGTTTTCTTCGCCTCAGCCTCTGTTTCAGGCTTCGTCTCGGTTTTTTTGGGTTCTGCCTTGAAGGTTTCAGCGAATTTGACCGTGGTTATTCCTTCGAGGAATCTTTGGATGTCCGCGGCTATGCCTCTTTTTGCAATTTGTATACCTTCTAGGTAGAAGGCTTCTTCTGGCATCTCGATGCTCACTATTTTTGGCTTCAAGATGAACTGGAACTTGCCTTGCTCGACGGCGGATATTCGACGGTGAACTAACGCGGCTATTTTCTCATTCTTTGTTTCGAGTTTCTTCTTGACGGTCGTGTCGTAGACGAGTGTTTTCCCAGCGAGCGCAGGGTTGAAGTCGAGGAGAACCCTTCCAGCGCCTACGGCTCGGACCGTTGCTGTTTTGCCGCCGAATTCGACACGCTTTCCCAATGTTGGCGTGATGTCCTTGGCCAGCAGCTGTCTAAGCGGGACCCGTTTGACCTTCTCCGGGTCTCGGGGACCGAAGGCCTTGTCGGGCGGAATTTCCACCACTGCAGCCTTGTCTACCTCCATCGTTGTGAGACTTTCATCCAGAGCCTTGATGACCCATCCTTCTCCGATGACCACCAGCTTGGGCTCGTAGATGTCACCTTCCTTGAACAAGTGTTCCTTCTTGGCTGTTTCTTCAAACGTCGTGTCGAAGACTTCACCAGTCTCCTTGACCTTCGCGACGTAGTCCACAAGTATAAAACTGCCCTTCTCCAAACTCATGAAACATCATCTTCAAAAGCATTTGACAAAACGGGTTGCACTAGCCCATTAAAGCTAGCACGAGTATTGAATTTGATATGCGACATCGTGACCTGTTCCTTTTCTTCTTTCCTTAATTCGGTGGAAGAGGTTATGTTGTAAGTAGACAATCAATAAAAGCTTTATCATGAATACTTGGAATCCGTGGGGCATGCCCGTTTAGTGTCTCGCTGAAGCGGAAAAGAATAGTCGGGATCCGTTTCGTCTTCGGGGCAGCCTTTCTGGAAACAGTGATGAAGAATTAGGGGCAACCATTCCGTCGTTCTTCGACGTGGTCAACGTTCTTCCTGAGCTGGCGGGTTGTTACCTGTAAGCTTTGGCAACTACTGTGTCGCTTCTCAGCTTTATTGTCTCGCCACAGTATGGGCATAGTTTGAATTCCAGTGACACCGGTTTTCCACAAGTTGCGCACAGTAGCGGGAGTTTTCCTTTTTCGTCGATTCTTCTTACTTCTTTCTTCAGTTTGAGCATCTCGGCCTCAATGTTTGCAACGGTCATCGATAGGGGGTGAATGCCTTTCACTTCTGTCCTCACGTTGTGAACCACGTCCACAACTTGTGTCAGAGTCTTTTGGCTAGCTTCCAATGTTTCGTACATCGCGTCAAGTATCTCACTCTTCTCTGCCACGGTCTGCGCTTCAGCCACAGACTGACTTTTCGCGTCCGATAACACTCTCTTCAGGAACAGTTCAAGTGGATTGTCGAAGGCTGCTGTGCAGGTTAGCCCCCAGAACACAAGGGTCGCAACTGCGCTAGCCAAAAGGTATATTGTTGGAGGCGCCGACTGGAGTTGTTGTCCAACGTATGGGTACAGCTTTAGTAAGTGCGATTGGCTATTGAAGAATACTGTGGAAACTGCATCCGTCAGGTGGAGTAACGAAATAAACGTCATCGAACTGAAAACCCATACGCACAACCCTTTCTTGGACATACAGATTCCCCGTCAGGCAAGCGGCGTTAGAAGTATTATATGATATCGTGACATTTAATACGCTATTCCGATTTTCGATATATGTCATAAACGAGAATCAGCGCTTGTGCTGAGGCTCGATTGGCTGTTTTCCCGTGTTTGGTTGTCAATGGTTATATGCCTGTTCGTTTAGGGAATTTGGCCAAGGTGAGTTGGGTGTTCGAATTTGGAAGAGTGAGGTTTAGGACTTTCGAACGGGAGGATCTGAAGTTGTTGCACGCGTGGGAGAACGATTCTGAACTGATTATGTTTTCACGGAGCAGGCCTCTGAATTTTCTCAGTTTGACTCAGCTGGAGAAACAATATGAGGATTGGATGAAAGAGGAGAAAGAACTGCACTTCATCGTCGAGCTCATCGACTCAAACGAGGCAATTGGCATTGCACGCCTGAATAGACAAGACGGAGGCAACGTCAAGACAGCTGACATCGGAACCTACATTGGAAAGAAGGATCTCTGGGGAAAAGGCCTAGGACGAGAAATAACATTAGGGCTGCTCGAGATGGCGTTTAACCAATTCAACGCTGAAAGATGCCAAGCTTGGAGCGTTGAGTACAACCACCGCGCGCACAGCACTTTAGAAGCCTGCGGCTTCAAGAAGGTCGGGGCGACAAGACAAACAGTTTTCGTGAACGGCCGCAAATGGGACGGCTATTTCTTTGACATTCTGAGAGAGGAATACTTGAACACTAGACTGGATCTTCTCAAACGAACACTAGGAGACAAAGCCAAAGATTACATCGAAAAGAATGACAAGATCCAAGGCTGACTTGAAAGACTTTAAGCCCATTTGGGCACGTTTCAATCACCATTGAAAGCATATTCCAAAAAGGCCCTACGCCGACCACTCCATGTCCAGAAAACGTAATAAGACAGGGAAGAGCCCATTGAGTGGGGTGTTCTCTCAAATGAGTAATGAAGCTGTTTGTCTGGAAAGAAAACTTGTCATCCCAGGCGCCACAGTCGAGGATGTCGCTTTGGCCTGCCAAAAGGCCTTCAAGGAAATGGGGTTAAGGGTGACGAAAACTGAAAGAACCAAAGAGGGAAGCACAACAGAACTCGCCGTAGAAGGCGCGCTCGTGCCCCTGACGTTGAGAACACTGCTCTTCCCGTTCAGCATACAACAGTACGTCAAAGCTGCACAACGATCAGGCGTACATGTCGTGATTTCGCCGTCGGAAGAAGGTACCATTGTTTACTCCTGCGGCCTCGCACTGGACGAAATAACAGGAAAACCCGCCAAAAGCTTCCCAGAAGAGGACATGGATGAAATAACTAACATGATGGAAGCCATCGACTTTGAAAACAAATTCGTAAAAAAAATAAAGGAGCAGTTCCCCAAAACCAGAGAAACAGAATAACAACAATCGAAGTTGCGGACATGCCGTTTTCGAAGGCTTGGGAGAGACTGGATTTTCCTCACAGCGCGCGTTGGATTTTGTCGGTGCAAGGCGCGTTGCCGATATAAAATCAGTTCAAAGCTAGTATTTGGAGTTCTGTTTCGGAATGACAGGAGCGAAGAGATTCTTTGATGAGTTTGCCGCGGAGTACGAGGCTCAGAGCAGGTATAGATACCTCTTCTACAGATGGATTATTCAAACAATAATGAGGTAGATAGACGATGGTAAGTGCGAGATTCTCGACTTGGGCGCCGGCACCGGCGAGTTGTCGCTGAAGCTAGCCCACAAGTTCCCTCAATCCCACATTAAGGGTCTCGATATCTCTGTGTCAATGATAGAAAAAGCAAGAAGGGCAGCTGCGAAAATGAGGGTAAGTAACGTAGCCTTCATTGTTTCTTCTATGGAAAAGGCGGAAATAGGGAGAATTGATTTTGCAGTCTCTTGCTTAGCTTTTCATCATGTAGCTAACAAAGAATTGGTCATATCAAATATCTATCAGGCTCTTGCAGAAGATGGCAAGCTCGTAATAGGCGACTGGTTCAAGCCATGCAAGAATTACAGGAAAAACGTGCAGGATCTAAGGAGGAGGAATCCTCAAAGGACAAAGGAATTTGACAGAAGCTGGAGACAAGCCTTGGAAGCAATGAGCAAGGAGTACGGAGAAAAACATCCAGAAGAATACCCCATATGCCCTCACAGATTAGAAGAGATGATGAGAGACGCTGGGTTCAAGAAGCAGTGCATATTAGAAACACCTCCTGCAAGTTTCGCTGTTGTTATCGGAAAGAAATAGGCCCAATGCAGGCAATTCATATAGTACGAGCATCGCGTGCTTAGTTTCGGTCCAAAATCAATGATGTCAAAGCAAGAAATGTTTACAATTGTTTCTGAAGATGGCAACAGTTATTTATAGCTAATGTATAGGAACAACGTTAGACAAAGGTTTCTGAGTGGTAAAATGTCTGAAGATAATCAGCAAACGGCTGCGACGAGGCGAGAAAGACTTGTTCTGTCCTAAATGTGGGGCTCAGCTTCCGGATGATGCAGTCTTCTGTATAAAGTGTGGGACCAGCCTCACTGGTGCCCAGTCAAAGCAGGCTCCTGCCTCGACTGCGCCCGTTGTGGCTCCTATGGAGGCAAAGTCGCTGAAGTGTCCCCAGTGTGGCGCGCCGATCACGCCCAAGTTTGGGGAGATGGTGATAACCTGCGAGTATTGTGGGAGCGCGGTTACTCTGGGAAACCAGGGTTGGACTAACATACAGAAGCAGACGATGCTTCTTTTGAAGGTCGCCAGCGTTGATGAAGTGAACAAGATAATTACGCCGCTGATGGATAGGGGTCTTCTGCACAGACATCTTCACGAAGACTCCAAGCAGGAGGAAATGAGCCTCACGTTCGTGCCTTACTGGATTGTGAGCGTCTCGGCCCGCACGAGCATCACCGCCACTGATGAAACCCAGCAAATTGCCCAAACTGCTACAACGGCCGCGTTGATGGGCGTGATATTCGGCGGGTTGGGTGGCGGTTTCGGCGGAGGAGGAGGGGGAGGTGGGCGAGGAAGAGGAGGCAGGCGCGCTTTCGAGGGTGGATTTGGAACAGGCGGCCTGTTGACCGGTGTTCTTGGTCTGAAGGGGGTACGGATAATGGCGTTTGGAATGGGGATGGGGATGGGCAGAGGCGGAATGAGAAAGACCCAGCAGATGGACGCGAACTACAACTTCCCCGTAATTGCGCTAAAGGCTCTCACGGACTATCAGCCGCGGGACTACCAATTCGATCTCGAAGGCAGAACGCTGTTTGACATTTCCAAGCTGCCCAAGGACGTTAAAATCCTCAACGGGGACGTCAGCGAAGAGGTTGCCAAATCCCAGGCAAAGACCCTGGTGGATCAGCTACAGTCACAAAAGGCGCACGCAAAATATCACATGATCCAGTCGATAAACACCGAGTCGGACGTTGGAGACGTAGAGCTGCTGCATGTTCCGGTATGGTTCGCAAAGTACGACCACAAGGGGAACAAAATCGTGTTGGTAATTGACGCCAACTCTGGCAGAGTGATCAATAGCCTCGGCCTCTAAGAGCGGCAATGCCCTTTCAAGCTTGCGCGCGCGCTTGGATAACTATTTCTGCACAATTTTCCCGTTTATTCTCTTCTTTCTTGTTGCAATTACTGCAACGGCACATGCCACAGCGGCAAGTAATGAAAAACCGAGCGATTGGTTGGGAAACTCTGGAATCGGTTGAGAAATCGCGCCAAAGGCGTATACGTTGTAGTCCTCTGAGCCGACGTAGACCACGCCGTTGGCAACAGCAGGAGAAGAATCTACGAGACTGCCGGTCCCGTAAGTCCATATTGTGCTGCTTGTCGTAGCGTTCAAAGCGTACACGTTGCTGTCGTCTGAGCCGACGTAGACCACACCGTCAGCAACGGCAGGAGAAGACTCCACCTCATCACCAGTGGCGTAACTCCATATTTTGCTGCCGCTTGTGGCGTTCAAAGCGTACACGTTATCGTCCTCTGAGCCAACATAAACCACACCGTTTGCAACCGCGGGAGACGAAACCACAGAATAACCCGTGCCGAAGCTCCATACTCTGTTGCCAGTTCCGGCGTCCAAAGCGTACACGTAGTGGTCCTCTGAGCCAATGTAAACCACGCCGTTGACGACCGCAGGGGAAGAATCCACTTGATCGAGGGTTCCATAACTCCATATTTCGCTGCCAGTTGCAGCGTTCAAAGTGTACACGTAGTCGTCCTCTGAGCCAACGTAGACCACGCCGTTTACAACCGCGGGAGACGAAACTACGGCGTTTCCTGTGCCGTGGCTCCATATTTTGGTGCCAGTTGCTGCGTTCAAAGCGTATACTTTGTTGTCGTCTGAGCCGATGTAGACCACACCGTTGGCAACAGCAGGAGAAGACTCCACCTCATCACCAGTGGTATAACTCCATATTTTGGTACCGTTGGTAGCGTCCAAAGCGTAGACCTTGTGATCCTCTGACCCGATGTAGACTATGCCGTTGGCTACCGCAGGGGAAGAATCCACTTCACCACCCGTCTTGTAGCTCCAGATGTACGCGCCGGTTGCGGCGTTCAAAGCGTAAACGTAGTGGTCATATGAGCCAACATAAACCACACCGTCCACAACAGCGGGAGAAGAATAAGCAACATTCCCGAGGGTCTCGTAACTCCACAGGAGCGTGTTTGTTAGTGGCGCCGCTGAAGTGGAGTCGCCTGTGTGATTTAGGTCATGAAGGAATGTGGGCCACCAGTCCACGGATGACTGCTGCGCCTTCACTCTTGGTGCGAAAGCTGAAAACAGCGATAAGCACAAAAGCGTTAGAACGATCAGGCTAGACGTTCTCTTCATTTTCGTCCATCTCCAAGAAATTAGCACTCGACTTACATCAAGATAAGCTTTTAAAATTTTCCATTCAGAAAAGCGCGGGTGCTGTGAAAGAGAAGCGACACTGGGAAACGAAGGCTAGCGAGCGGAGTCAACAAGGTGTAAAGATGGAGCACGTATAAGTGTTAGGGGGAGAGCTGAGCTCATGAAAAAACAGATTTCACCTTTATGGTTCTTGAACCATTTTTGAGCCTATTTTGCTTGTTTATCATGTTTAAATAGCAATTCTCTTATGAATAAAAACTTGGGAGGAACATGGCAGGGCTGGCGGATGAAATAAGGGGTTTCTTGGCGAATGTCAGGTATGCCTGGCGGGAGAGGAAGACCCCTTACGTGGATAACGTGGCGCTTAAGAAGCGGTACTTGGAGAGCAGGGAGCTCTATCATCAAAAGGTGAACAGTGCGCTCGTGCACAGTTCAGGGAATTTGGTTGAAGCTTTTGACGAACTGGCCAGTGCTGTTGATTATAGTGACACTTCGAACCTGTGGCAGAGAAAAGCCAGTTTGGCCAAGAGTGTGAACGATAACAGGGACGATCTTAGGGGAGCCCTCTTAGGGATGATTAGCGGGTATTCTACGTCTGTTGGGGGATTAATTCCCCTTGTCGCTGAAGCATACGCAGACGGTTTGGATTCGTTTTACAATTTCTTTTTCTGGGCTTTCCTCGCCATCTTCGCGTTTGGAATATACACTGGAACTTTCAACCAGAACAGATTAAGAAGGCTTGTCAAGGAACACAGGGACTATACAGGAGAATTCGAAGAAATCACAGATTTGCTCAACAAGAAAAAAGACATGGGAACTCGCTGATTGCCGGCGCGTGTAAGATATACACTTCGCGAGGCGCATCACGAAAAAGGCCCTTTCTCTCACAAGCGTCCCGATCTTGAAGAGATCCTGACTTGAGGCATCCAGATGAAGTACGGCCGGGGGAGTATCATGACCGGGGAACAGATGTCCACCCCCAAAAGACAAATAAGCGAAGATGATGCGGCGTTAAGTCATGCCGAAGCGAAGATTTCAATCAAATAGCACCGAGTTCACGGAGCGAGAGGTGCTGGAACTGGCGAAACGAGCGTATGAGAAGAACCCCGTTTTTGATATCAAACCGGAGAAATGCGCTTTGCTGGTTATTGACATGCAGGATGAATTCGTGAAGCCTCATTGGACGCCTTTCTGGGTTCCTGAGGCAACTCGTCAAGTGCCACGCATAAAGCGTCTGTTGGAGTTCTGCAGGAAACAGGGGATTTCAGTTATTTTCACTGTTTTTGCGAGGACCCACAATTATTTTGATCGTCCATTGGCTGGGAAGTTTATGTCTAACCGCTATGGAGAGTTAGGGTCCAAGGATGCGTCCTGGTTTAGGGACGGGAACGTATGGCATGAAGTCGTCCCTTTGGAAGGGGAGATTGTGATTCAAAAGCCATCGTACGGTGCCTTCTATGACACTCCGTTGGAGACAATCCTTAGGACCCTGGAGAAGGACACGGTCATCATTTGCGGCACACTGACGAATTTCTGTTGTGGCACAACCGCCAGACAAGCTTACGAGAGAGGATTCAAAGTTGTAATCGGGAGCGACGTTACTTCCACCGACGATCCAGCTCTTCACGAAGCAGAGCTGAAGACTCTGAGAAAAGGATTCGCAATGGTCTTATCCGCAGATGAGATTACAAAGAGAATAAGCGCGGTGACATAATCAACCAAAATCTTTGCTGATGTAGCGTTCATTAATTCTCCAGGCAATCATCAATTCGAGAGTTTGCGCGGGCTAACCCAAAAAGGTGATTCACAACCGTCATCGAAAGAACGCAAAATCCTTAAGAGGCCTTGATTGGGTAACTATTTCTCTGTTTCGGTTATTGATGATCCGAAGGTTGGTCTCAGGTGAAGGACAAACGTGGGTTTGACTTTCTCAGAACTTTGGCTTTGAGTCTGGGGGCTTCAGAGGCAAGGGTGATTTCTGCAGAGGAAATAGTTGTTGAAAACAGGGTTGTTCTAAAATGCAGGGTTGGATGCGACGATTACGGAAAGAAGCTGACCTGTCCGCCGTACACTCCGAAGGTTGACGAGTTTCGAAAAATGCTGAGAGACTATAAATATGCTTTGATTGTCAAGTTCAAGTCTCCGGCCGAGGCTGACAGGGACGTTTCAAGAAGCCTTCTGAGAAGCCAATATGACCCCACCCTGAGTAAGAACTTGCGAGAAAAATCATCAAAATTCTGGCTTGACTGGAAGAACGATAAGAAGAGAATCCTTCTGGCCGTTCTTGAACTTGAGAAAGCTGCTTTCAACAAAGGTTACACGTTTGCAGTTGGATTTACTTCAGGTTCGTGCGGTTTATGCGAGAAATGCAACGTGGAAGCTGGAATCTGTCTTCATCCGACGATGGCCCGCTGTCCAGAACACGCAGTTGGAGTGAACATGAAGAAGACAGCTGAAAAAGCCGGTATGCCAATAACCTTTCCAATCAAGGGAAAACCCGAACCCACAGCACTGCTATTGATAGACTAAGCGTTCATTTCGCGCGCGTTGAACCGTTAAATACTTTCTAGCTCGTATATGGTGAAAGCAGGTGCGATAAGTGAAAACAAGAATGACAGTTTTGGCAATAGGCGCAGTATTGATCATCATCTCTCTGATACTCGGGGGAGTACAGGATATGCATATCGCAAGTGTCTACGGAAGCGTTGAAAACAAGTGGTATTTTTACGGCGCGATCGGAGCGCTATTGCTAATAGGTATCATACTTGTGGCATGGGGCTTGTTCAAGAAAGAGGCACCGAAAAAGAGCAATCCACCATAGGCGCGCGGCGGGTCCACAAACGATGGTTAGGTTTAGAAAGGAGAATTCTCAATAGCATGATCTGAGGGTGGCAAGCTGCTAACAGTTACTCTGCTGAAGGAACACGAAACAGGTAGATGGCAATCAGAAAATTTAGAGACTTTGCCTGAAGAAATTAACAAGAATGAAGTTCTGTGGGTGGACGCACAAGACCCAACCGACTCCGAAGTGAAAGAGCTTGAGAATTATTTTGACATAGACGAACACAACCTTCAAGAACTTACCCAAGAAGGCGTGCGCTCAAGAATTGATGAACATGAAGATCGCATGTTCTGCCTTCTTAATTTCCCAAATCAGAAAAGTTTTGTCTCTGACGGGAAAATGGAACGCCTGACGATGCTCGTTTGTTCAAGATGGATAATAACGCTGCATAAGGGCTACTCAGAACTGACCTGCGCTGTCTACAACAAAATAAGCACTCACGGCTATTTCTCGCTTTCACTCGTACCCTCTACGGACATTATGTTGTACATTTTCTTGGATTTGGTCACCAGCGAATATTACCCGGTTTCAGACTTGGTTTTCGAAAGGATTGAAGCCATGAGTCAAAAAGCTTTGGGGCTTTTCAGAGAAAGACCAAAGCTGGCGACAAGCGATTTTAGAATGCAAATCTTTGAGATAAGAGAGAGACTGGTGAGCCTTAGGCAGAGTTTGAGCCCGCTTCGCGAGATTATGGGAAGAATAACGAGGGGAGAATTTGCACTGGTGCACGGAACGAACCTTTCCCGTTTCGGAGACCTCTACGACAGAACAATTCAACTGGTGGAGGTTGTCGACACTCACCGAGAAGACATGAGCAACATCCGAGACATATTGGTAAACGTTCAAACTATAAACACTAACAATATAATCAGGGTTCTCACGATAATTTCTGCGATTTTTCTTCCGCTGACTTTGATCGCTGGAATCTACGGAACGAACTTCAAAACAGGATTCATCCCGGAAGCAAGCAGTCCTTACGGCTTCTACATTATGATTGCAATTATGGTTGCGGTAGCTGCGACCCTTGCGATAATCTTCAAACGCAGAGGATGGATATGAAAAACTGCGAGACTCGTTAACCATGACTCTTCTAAAATCGGTTAGAATATTTGGCGCGAGCTGTTTGTGGCCTCAGGGCAACCCAGAACTTTTTTCTAGAGCAAAACTTCACAAAGGATAATTGCACGGCTGCATGAGACGAACTTCATGAGAAAATCCAAAGTTGCCGCTGCAGCCTTTTTTGTGGCACTTCTGGTCAACATGTTTTCGTTTCCGGTGACTGTTCACGCGTCGACATATTCAGTGAACGCCGTTTGGATACAGGACGCGAGTTGGGTTGAGATGAACCCGAATATTCTGAGCGCGAATCTTACAAAAGTTGTGGATGATTTGAGCCAGGCAAGTATGAAATTTGCTTTCGTCTTTGGTGGATACTGGAACGCTGATACCAGCAGTATCGTGTACAATGAGAACGATTCTGTTTTTACGACGGTGATCAATGCTCTGCACGCTGTCAACATAAAAGTTTTGGCCTGGGTGGAAAGTGATGGGGCGATGAACCTCTCAGTTGCCAACAGACAGAATCTTTTTGATCAAATAACTACATGCATGAACAAAGGATTTGACGGATACAACGACGATATCGAAGATTGGAACGGAACCATGCAAAATTACATTGACTACGAGAATAACTGCACGACAGTTTTGCATGGATTGGGCAAACTGATGACGGCGGACGTGGCTTTGGATTGGCAGCAGGACACTAATCAGTATCTTCACATGGATTACATAGTCTCAATGTTTTATTCTGACGTTTCAACCCTGGAAAGTTCGCAGGCGGCAGTTTCTTGGCAGGAGGATTTTGGCGAGTATCAAGGGCATAATACTCCACCGGCTTCGCCCATGATTATGGGAATAATGAACTATTACGGTAACCAATACCCCTTAGCATGGCAACTGGAGCAAGTAGACAGGTATCTTACGGACTATGAACATCCACAATTGGTAGGCTTTTGTCTTTGGCTGTACGAATACATGGGAACAAATACAGACGATTGGAACCAATGGAACAACTGGATAGTAGTAACCGAAACTCCAGAATTTCAACCATTCATGTTCATTCCACTACTCATGGCCGCAACCCTTCTAGCAGTCATAGTCCGCAAAAAGACGCGCCTTGATCTGCAGAAAAGAAAGATAGAATTTACGCTAACCCAAACCTTTACTGCGCGCGCTTTGGAAAGTGCATGAACGAGCTTCGATTTATGCAATAGGCAAAAAAAGAAACGACAAATATATCATGCGAAATCCTTTCATACGCCCTGTCGATAACTAGAGTTGATAAGAGATGAGTTCACGCGCCAACACAATTGCGCAACTTGAGAAAGCAAAAGAACACGAGAGAACGTACGAATGGTTTGAAGCAGCCAGATGCTACGAGCAATTATTGCTTTCCAGCCCTGAGAACACCTCATTCATCGGCGACACATGGGAGAAAATCGGCTTCTGCTATACCTGCGCGTCGAGACAAGCTGAGAACACAGATGAATTTGTGAAACTGCGACAATCAGCAGTGGAAGCCTACAAGCATTCAGCTAAGGCTCTGGAAAACACGGAGACACCTGAAGATCAAGGAAAGAAAGCTCAACGCGAAGCTGTTGCCGACTTTGTCGGTTCGTGGCTGGCATCTACCCCTGCGGAAAAGAAAGCAACGCTCGATGAATGTCTGAAGCTTGGAAAAGAAAGCTTGGAAAATTACAAAATGGCCGCAGATGAAGCGAGCTATGGAAAAATGTGCAATGACCTGTTGCTTTGTTTTTTCGAGAGACTGTACATTGCATCTGATTGGAGAGAATTGAAAAACCTAACTCAAGAGGCGGTCAATAGCGGTCTCGACGCGATAAGTGCTTTGTCGAAGCTTGCGGATAAGGGAGAGTTGCTCTGCGCCTATTCCACGACTAGTCTTTTGAACTGGTATGCGGCGAATTTCACCGAACAAGAAGAGAGAGCCCGCAAAGAACTTGTGCAGAGAAGTCTTGATTATTCAGAGAAAGCGCTTGAACTGTCGAAGCAAGTAGACAATCCTTGCCTCGTGGCGATGGCAAATTGGGCAGCAACCTACTCCACTCTTGTCTTCACAGAAAAGGTTGAAGACTCGCTTAGATATGCCGAGGAGATGTTGAAGCAGGGAACCTCGATAAGAGACAATTATTTGAAAGGAGTAGCATACTATCTCCTTGAATTTGTGACTGATTGGAAGACGGTGAGGGAAGGGGACCCTGACAAGAAAAAGGAAGGACACAGAAAGATCATCGAATTTTCGGAACATGGAATCCGCTGTCTTCAATTGGTTTCCCAAGATTTTTACCTTGCACAAACCTACTTGTTCTATGCTGAAAGCTATTCAGCTTCAGGATCAGACGTTGACCTCAGCTCAGAAGAGAGAAGACAAATTCTTAGAAAAGCAATAGAAGCTGGTCGCAAAGGATTAGAACACGCGAAAAACTCAGGTTCTCCTGATGCTCTGGGCTCCGCGCTTCACGGTTTGAGCAAAGCTCTAAACTTCTACTCTAATCTTGAAGTCGACAAAGATGAAAAGAAAAAGTTGCTCGAGGAAGCTCTGGTTTACAGGTACGACATCGATAAGCTCGTGGAAAAAGCATATCCATCGAACGATTGGCTCACTGGAGTCAACAAGAATTACGAGGGGCTCATAAAGCGGGATATGATCAAAGTAGAAACCGATAACGAGAAGAGGGAAGTTTTGCTCAAAAGCGCTGCATTAGACCTAGAGGACAGTGTAGCTCATTGCAAGAGATGGATATTTTCTCGTCCAGTGCCAACAAACATAGCCACCGTGGCAGCCTACGAAGATTCCCTTGGAGAAATCCTAAATGAGCTTTTCATATTGACTAAAGACGGAAAATTCCTGCAAAAAGCAATTGAGGCATACGATGGCGCCGCTAAGCTATACAAAAAGGTTACTCTGCCAAGCCGCGCCGCGGAATCTTACTGGAAAATGGCGATTAATCAAGACAGTCTAGGTCAACAGATCAAAGCGGCAGAACACTTTGCGCAAGCGTTTGCCGAGTATAAAGAGGCATCTCAAAGTATTCCACACTTCGCAGACTTCTGCTTGGACTACGCCGCCTATATGAATGCTTGGAGCGAGATTGAAAGAGCCAAATCTGATCACGATCATGAGAACTATGCTGATGCCTCAAGGCGCTACGAAAAAGTGGCAACTGTTTTGGAGCCCTCCAAGCGATGGGGTTATCTTTCATCAAACTTCCAAGCTTGGTCATTGCTTGAAAAGGCCGAGGACTTGAGCAGAAAAGAGCATTACAAGGAATCGATAGAAGCCTTCAATAAGTCAGCAGAACTCTTCAAAGAAACCAGAGAAACTTTTGAACAAAAAATCAACAAGATCGAGAATCCCGACGAAGAAGAAAAAGCAATAGAGCTATGCAAGGCATCTCTTCAAAGAAAAGACTATTGCATTGCAAGAACAAGTGTAGAGGAAGCAAGGATAGCTGACAGAAACGGAGATCATGCTGAAAGCGCCACGAAGTACGGGTCAGCTGCGACCGTGTTTGAAGGCATACTGGAGAAAGCACCTGATGAGAAAGAGATAAAGCAAATTGCTTTCATGTGCCGCGCTTGGCAAAAAATGAAGATGGCCGACAGCAGAATCTCGCCAGAACTCTACTGCGAAGCTTCCGAGCTTTTTCTAAAGGCGAAAGAGCAAAGCATGAAAGACAAGACTGCGCTTCTGGCCGCTGGCAACGGCGCTTTCTGCAAAGCATTGGAACATGGAACCATGTTCGAAGCAACGAGGGAAAGAAACGATCTCTCAAGAGCAAAACAGTACCTTGAAAACGCAGCAAACTGCTATTTGAAGGCTGGTCTTGACACTGCCTCCTCGTGGACGAGCGCGACGGAAATGCTGTTTGACGCCACTAACTATATGACCGAAGCGGAAACAGAGGCCAATCCGAACGAGAAATTGAAAGCATATTCGCTGGCAGAAAAGTGTTTAGAAAGGTCAGCTAATCTGTTCGAAAAAGCGGGTTATATGGGCAGAAGAGACGAAGTTCGGGGAAGTTTATCGCAGTTGAGGGAAAAACGCGAATTTGCGCTAACGCTAGGAGAGTTGTTAACTGTTCCTATGGAGGCGTCCAGTACTCGTATGATGTCGTCTCCCGGCATGACAGTGGAAGAACCGATCGGTATTGTTAAGTTTGAGCGGGCATATGTCCAAGCAAACCTCGTAGCTCACCAAAAAGAACTCATGATTGGAGAGGCCCTTGATTTGGAAATCCAGTTAGCCAACCTGGGCAAAGAAATAGCCTTCTTGATGGGCATTGACCAACTGATTCCTGAAGGGTTCGATTTGATTGCGAAGCCTGAAAAATGCATAATCAACGATTCAGGACTCAACCTGCAAGGAAGAAAACTGGCGCCTCTCGAAACGGCGGAAATGAAACTGACACTGAAGCCCAAGAGAAAAGGAAAATTCACATTTGCCCCAAAAATCAAATATATGGATGAGACAGGCGAACACAAATCCTGCGAACTGCAACAAACACCTGTAACTGTGAAAGAGCTCGGAATTCGCGGCTGGCTGAAAGGTCAAACGTAGTTTAGACATGTTCATATTTGGAGTGGTAATATCTTTCTGTCGTTAGCGCCCGCTATTGGAAAATTCTGTAGAAGTTGTGAGTGAAGGTTGGGTTGAGAGATTCTTTCAGAAACATTGCAACCCACGGGTGTGAAAGACCAAAGCCTGTTCAGCCCCACGACTCCTCATATCTATGAGAGTTGGCCCTTTTTCTCCAAAGTTTACTGCTTTTCTAATCGTGTCGTTTGAATGGAACGCGCTCGAAGTTTTCGAAGGTAATACGGGAAGATTAGTTTCTGAAATCATCAGCCACCAGCATGAAGTCATATCGGCGGCTATGAAACAGCGAAAAACAGCAGCGTGGCCAGTATGGCGCAGAAAAGTCCTATCAGGAATGCTGTGGCAGCAATCGTCCAGAATCTTTTCCGTGCGGGATAGATTGTGTAAAAGAATAGAAAGAAAGCTGACAAGAGAAACGTTAAGGCACCCGTCAAGAGAACATCTCTCGTATACCACGGGATATTAGTAGTAATCTGAAGCACTGCTAAGGCCAAACCCGCCAAAGTTCCCGGGTAAGAAGCATTTATGATTGGTTTGATGAACTTCTCCTCAAAATTGTCGGCCATGTTCATCTCACCTTTGACAAGCTTAGATAATCGGTTCAACACTAAATAAAGGTTCAATCAGCAACTCTTTAGCTTAGTTTGTTATCTAATGCAAAACGTGCTCGTTTTGATCTATCCTAGCGTGGTTAATTCTTGTAGAAAGAAGCAGAAGAACGTTATGAATACTGGTGTGAAACAATGTTGCCTACTGGAATCCGCTTGATTTATCGTTACGGTTTTTTCAGCGGCATGCTGCGCGTGCGCGCTCTATCTTTGCCGCTCGGATTCATCAACCATGAATCTGGATTCAGCTCTTCTCTCTTCTGATTCCCTTTCAGCACTAGAAGAAGCCAAGATCTTTTCTGCTTCCTTCGCTTTCTCTATGGGAATCAGCTCATTCAGCTTGTCTGCCAGCTTCGTGGATTCATCTTTCTCAAGCGGGATGGTTATGTCTCTTCGGTGGGGAATGACAATTTTTACGTGCCCATCCTCATTCAACCATACCGACTCGATGTTTTTGAGCTGAACATCGAGAGGAATCACGTTCTGGAAGAGGAGGCCCAGGCTTTCTCTCAGATGCGGGTTGCTTTCTAGAAAGTCTTCCATCTTTTTCCTCACACCTTCTTTAAGGTCGACCTCTAACAAGGTCTGGTGGAGTTTAACGATGAAGTGGGGCTTATCGAAAACCATGATCACGTCTTCGTTGTCCATTTCAGATTCGCCACACTGGTTTTTATGCAAAATTGGGAATTAAGGCTTGCGGTCTAATCATTTTTCATGATAATCGGTTTATATTTCATTCCTGTGCTGGATAGTTTGGACATTAAAGACTTTTTGAATGGTGCGGACCCAGTATTTCTGCCACCCGGAAATCGGCCCAAATCCTTGACCCCAGTACCGCGCGTTAAGAGATGAAGAGGTGATAATCACAACCATTATTCCTGCAACTCTCTAGAGCCGAGTGAGAATCTCAAAATGGAAAAAGCTAAATGCAAGCAACGGGTCAACACGTATTGACCTCTCACAGGGGAAAGGAAGATGAAGAGAACGTTAGCAGTGATAATAGTGGGAATTTTGTGTTTATCGATTTTCTCCACACTGAATTTCGTCTCTGGCGACATTTCATCCATTACTTCTGCGGCAAGCTCTCTCACAACAACCTTGCCAAAGATGAGAGCGAACTTCTACGCCTCAGACCCGACCTTTCCGTGGGTAGGCGTCGGTGTTAACCTTTTCACCAATGGTTCGGTCCAGTATGTTAGTTGCTCCGACTACGTATATGTTAGCCACGGATGGGAGGCCGAAAATTGGAGCAGTTATCCCTTGCCAGCCCAAAACGCGTTCCTGGACCCCGCACAAAACAACTTCACTCTGGAGACAAACGCCTCAGGTTTTGCAAACCCGCCTCTGACTCAGTTCACGTACTATAACAGCACAGGAGACACGATGTCCAGCTTTTTCTGGTTGCAGTTCTACCCTGGCGACCTTGCTCCTGGAGCCTACTCGTTCACTGGCACGTGGCAAGAGGACGCCGCTGCTGACTTCCCGAATTATACGGCGATTTACATTCAAAACACCATTACGCTTGTTGTAAGTTCTTCAAATTCTACAACCTCGATTTCTCTCTCACCCAACCTTGTCTCAGTTGATCAGACTGCGAACTGCAGTGTTACAGTTTCTGGGTTGAACGCAACTGGCACAATCAATTGGACGGCGAGCAGCAGCACGGGCTACTTCAGCCAGCCAGTTTGCACATTATCTTCTGGAAGGTGCTCCACCGCCTACACAGACAACAACACGGGCTACGTGACCATCATAGCAAGCTACAGCGGAGACTCATACAACCTTCCCAGCAGCGGAAACACAACTTTAACAGTCTACGTTAACGTCACGACAGGAACGAACGTTACTGTCACTCCTACAGACAGTCTGGAACTGACCTTCGCCAACATCACAGTCGCTGGCACCGTAGTTGCAAACGCAACTCCAACGGTTCAAGCACCCAACCTGGTTACCGTCGGAGCATACTACAACATCAATGTGACAATCAGCTTTTCCGGCAACGTCACAGTGAGCCTAGCGTTTGACGGTTCAAATATGACCGATGAGCAGAAGAGCAGCCTGACGATGATGCAGTACACTCCTATAGTGGGCGACGTCCAACCTCAGTTTGGCGTTGTGAATATGAAAGACGTGGCGTACATTGCAAGACACTTCGGGACAAACCGCACGAGTCCCATTTGGGATCCCGTCTGCGACCTCAACGGCGACGGAAAAGTCGACATGAAAGACATCGCCTTGGTAGCCAGGCACTTCGGGTTCACCGCCAACTGGGTAAACATCACAACGTACGTTGACACCACAAACAACCTCATATACGGAACAACCAGCCACTTCTCGTTCATATCAATACACGGATAGGAATACACTAGAAAATTTGCGAGAAAACCACTACATCACGCCACGCTCACGCAACTTGAACCACGACGCAGACATCAAGGGCGAGGGCACAGTCAACATACGCGAGCCGCAAATTCCACGTAGTAACTTGGTTTTGCCGATGCTGGCGCTCTAGTTGTCTTGGCGACGTGTTGAATTCATAACGCTGAAAGCACTGAAGCAGAAGCTCAGACAAGAACTTACAGAACAACTTGTCCCAACGCCTAAAACGGCATATTTACAACATGGAATGGTAGCCCGGGATAGCTTCAAACTCTCGGTTCAAACTTTTTCTGCATACTATCAGTTTGCGAGCAAAAACCAGTCTAATTGCGATTGAAACGACTATGTTTTACTCGCATTTTCGGTATGTGGGCGAGAGTTCAAGAATTTTAACCGGCATGTTATGTCCCAAATATGTATCCAAGGGAATTTGACGTCAATACTGGGAAGAGGCTAATTCTAGGCGACCAATGATCTTGGCTTTATGAATAGGAGAAGAAAGAGAGAGTTGTTTTGGTTTGATGCGCGTTCTATGTTATGGTGTAGTAGTAGCCGTCCGTGAATAAGATGAAGCTTCTTGCAGTGCCTTGCGCCTGATTGGGTAGGATGAACCAGATAGTTATGGTTTGGCCGTTGACTAGTTGCACGCATTGTTCGTCGTCGTATAATAGTTTCTGAGTCACGTCTCCCAACGCCGAGTGGATGGCGAGCGCCGGCGGTGCTGAAGTGACTTGCGGTGGAGTCTGAGCTGACGTGTCTAGTCCAACGAAGTCCAGGTTGTGCGTTTGCGTCCAATAGAGCCTCACGATGAAGTCGCCTGTTTGGGGTAGATAGGCGGTCATGTTGACGGCTTCGATGCTCCAGTAGTCTCGCGGGTTCAGCACGGTTACGTTTTGCCATCCGCCGCTCCCGTCTGGAACCTGAACGTATATGCACTCAGCGCACTTCCTGTCGTCCCTAAGAACGAGGTTGGCCGTTGGGCCAGTGATGCTGCCGAAGTCCAGTACCAGCCAATCTCCTTTGTTGCCCACGTAGTATGTGGATGGGTCGGAGAGGTTTCCGTTCGTGGTGCTTATCTGGCTGAGTTCACTGTTGCCGTTGTTGTCCGCGGCGGATATAGGCGTGAGCAAGTTCTGGTATGCGAAGATTTCGCCGGTTTGCGTCACGGCTATGCTCGTGCCTTGGGAGTAGTCTAAGGCCATTAGCTTCACTTGATCGATGTAGTCGATGTTGCTTTCATACTCTCCGATCTGCAAAGAGTAGACAGTGTTTTTCTTTGTGCTGAACACTGGAACGAGGGGTTGCTGAAGCAGGTAGTAGTCCTTGGTGTCGGTGCCATTGCCATTTTGGGACGCAGGCAGAATGTTGTTATCCTTCACATAGGCCGAGCCGTTCCAGTCGTAAACGTATGGACATCCACCTCCTCCGCCGCCGCCCGAAGAGTTGGTCATAATAACGTTAACGCTTTGGCTGCTCCAAGCACCGTACGGGTCATACACGTAAGCCGTGACATTGTACGTTCCAGCGTTTGTCCAAGTGTGGTAGCCAGTTTCAGCCGCGCCCGAGTAATTCCAGTCTAATGTCGTGTTTTGAGAGCCGTCACCCCATTTGAGCACGTATTGAACGTTGTCTTGGTCAGGATCCGTGGCCTCAACGATAAAACTATACTGTGTACCGTTGTTTCCATCACCTGGATATGTTAAGGAAGGCGCGTACGGAGAATGGTTGGTGCTCACGATGTTGACGGGTCCTGTCCACGGTATTGAGGAGTTTGTGTTGCCGGCCGTGAGGGTTATACTCAGGGTACCGGTTCCAGAATACACCAAGAGCTGGCTTTTCAGGTCAATGTTGTTTTCTGTGTGGGAACTGTTTTTACTAAGGGAACTGTATCGGATGGTATCATTTTTCCAGGCCACTGACCCACTAGGATTGAGCACTTCAACGGTCAGATTAACATTGGATGTCTGAGTGCCGTACCATGTAAAGTTCACGTTCGCAAAGTAATCATTCGGCGCATACTCATCCAGGGTTGTCAAGTTCTGTGTTGCATTACTATAGTAAAGGCTGCATCCTGTTATAGTTGCGTTAAGTACGTTTACGGTTAATGGTGGAGACCAACAGCTGGTATTCTGGCTGTCCTGTCCTTGCACAGTGATACTGTACGTCCCCGGCGACCATGCATGGCTACTCGTAACATTCGTTCCTGAGGCGTAAGATCCTGTGGTGCTGTTTGTGCCGTCTCCCCAGTTGAACGTGTATGAAACGTTCTGGCCCTGAGGATCGACTGTGCCTGAAGTGTAGGAGTAAGTCGTGTTCGGGCTATTAGTCTGACTACCAACCGGAGTGAAGGGGGTCGAGGGCGGATGGTAAGCGTTAAACCAGTTTATGACAGCCACTGAAGCGTTGTCGGTGCAGGGGGAATCTCGAGCCGTGTTATTGGGCTCGAAGAAGGACCCATGTCCGCCTGTCCAGTTAACCCAATTCTTGTCGACAATTTCGTTATCATTATATTCCTGCATCTGTACGTAAAATGGAGGATTCTCATCCAGTCTATCATTAACGTCCTCTGGGAAAAACGTGGCCACCTTAGCTTGGGACGCTGTGTATGCTGAATGCCACATCTGACCTGAAAAGTAGGTCCAATTGACTGGCCCGCAATTCATCACTGCGGCAGATAGTCTGGAGGCATAGTCTTTTTGAATCTCGTTTCCTACCACAACTGCTCCTCCCGAAAAACCGAAGAGATAAACTTGAGCGTAGGTTTGATTGCTTTTAAGATACATCGTGAGATCTTGAACCCATGTTGAGTCATTCTCATAATAAGAAAAATAAGAATCGTCTGAGGAATTCGATGGTGTATACACAGAAAAACCGTTTTCGATTAAAGCCTTAAGCAACATAACCTTACCAAAGTCTTTCTCTCCAAGCATTTCGATCGAATTGATGTAAAGATCATAGTCACCAGCATACCACGCGCCAAAAAGAACAATTGCTGCTTTCGAGGTGCTTGCACTGCGATAGTACCACGTCTCTCCGTTAATAGTCAAGGTGTCAACGCAGTAACTTACTTCGAGTTCAGGCCCGCAGGTTGAGTTGTCACCGTAAAATGAGACGACCTCGTCTCCTAGGGGCTGAATTCCTTCTCTGCTTGAGTTCAACTCAAACTCTGTGATCGCGTGCATAGTGTTGCTTACGTTCACATAGTTTGAATTGGTGATTTGATTAGAAGGAATCGAAAGATTTACGTAGGCACCGCTCTGGTAGTTCGCAGTGTTCCAGGAGGCTACTTGAACCATTCCGGAGCCCCAACTATCACTCGTCAGATTGTTATTGTAAATGGGCTGAGTCCCGTCCATTATCGTTTGGTTGCCGTCGTATATTGGCTGATTGCCACCCCAGACTTGCACCGTGAAGTTAACCGGTGAACTCATGTAGTACGGATCCAGCAGCAGATTTGCGGTGACGTTGTACGCCAGTGCCGGAACCGTTGATGTGTCAAAACTCAGATAAGTCCTATACATTGCGTACCAATAGGGAGGTATTTGCGTTTGATAGGATTGACCAACCAAGGTGTTGAAGGCATTTGTATAGACAGCTGGGTAACCATTCGGTGGATACTTAGAGCCCAGTTGTTCAATCCACCCGTCCGAGGCTCCGGTTGAGTTAAATGTGGCAATGGTAGGATCAATCAACAACGGTTGTTCGCCTGTCAGCGAGAAATCCCCAAATTGTATGGTTGCTTGGCATTGGCCATCATAAACACTCTTTTTCAGTTCAAACTGTTGAAAACATGTTGCAGATTCTCCAGTTGTCGAATTAAGAATGCGGGCGTCAGACCAGTCTACAAAGGATTTGGACTCATTACCGTTTGCGAACGATATGCTCGAACAAGATGGATCATTTACAAGCTGCTCAGTTATGTTCTCAGTTGTCGTTAGCCATTGACCCTTTGTGCCGTTTATGCCGTTGAGTAACCATTGCAGCCTATACTCGGCGGCTTGTACGGGATGAAATATGATTGAAATTTTGAGCTCTGAACTTATTTTGAGGAAATACCATTCGTCAAGAGTTGCGCCTGAACTTAGGGTTGTTGTTCTGTCGAAGTATATGCCTGATGAATTAACTAAATAGTGGACCTTGTTGCTTGTTGGACTGTTGATTTCCCAATCTGATGTTGAACTGTTTAGCCATTCGACATTCCAGCTTTCACTCTGTATTGTCTCTTGTGTTTGGTAGGGATCGTAGAAAATTGTGTGGTCTGGGCAGACCTTGAGGTACACGGAGCCTATGCCGGCACTCATGTCAGACGAATTCAGAATGTAGTCGATGTAGTCGGAGCCATTCCAAATCACCTGTGGAAATGTGTAAAAAGTCGAGTTAACCTTATTCTCCGGACCATAAGTAGTCAATGTAAACGGACTTTCCCACACGGTTCTAGACTCTTCAGCTTGCGTTTCAGAACCGCCGGCAGCAAGCGTGAAGACAGGAATCGAAGAAATAAGAAAAACAGTCACTAATATCACACAAATCAATTTTTTCATAACCAGCTTCCCCGTACCGCCTAATACTTCCAAACCTTTTATATAAGTTCTTCTTTTAGTTGTGCTTGGGAAGACCTTGAGCATTATTTGGGATTCTCGCAAAGTGTTTACATTTCTGGCTTTGGTTTCTCTGTTTTCGATACCATTTTTGCTGTGCGGCATGAGTGTTGCGGCCAAGATCGATATGAACATAATAAGAGTGCCCCTAGATTTTCCAACAATCCAAGACGCAGTCAACGGGGCACCGAGTGGAAGTACAATCCTGGTGGACAACGGAGTCTATTATGAACACGTGAGCATAAGCAAGACGCTGACCCTCTTGGGGGCGGACGAGCAAGCCACGATAATAGATGGCTCCGACAATGGCACGATCATTACAGTAACGGCTGACAACGTTCTCATAAACGGGTTCACCGTGAGAAACAGCTCAACACTTCTCAATGCGGACGGTATTTTACTAGAAAATTCGTCGGGCTCAACCATAAGCGGGAATACCGTAGCTCTATGTGGCGGAGCTGGAATAGGATTGGCCGATTCCACCAACGACACCGTGACTGATAACATTGTATCTTCAATCGGCAAAACAGTGGGTATCCTGTTGGGAAATGGAATAAGCCTAGAATCATCCTTGAACAACACAATCAGCGACAACCTCATAACAGATTCCGCTCAAACCGGCGTGAATCTATTCTCTTCTAACGACAACATCATATCCGGAAACACAATACAGAATAATGGCTTTGGCATTAATGAAGTCTTGTCCAACGACAACGTTCACTTCAGCAATGACTTTCTCCACAATCTCGTGCAAGCAGAAGTCAATACGAGCACTGTCAACAGTACAGGTGCTTGGAGCGTTAATGGAAGAGGAAATTATTGGGATGATTACACTGGTCTGGATGATGGCAGTGGTGGAAGGGTCGCAGGCGACGGCGTTGGCGACACTAACCTGCCATGGCAGAGGGTTGATTACTATCCACTCATAAACCCGGTAAACCTGCAAGTTCTCTGGAACAACACGGCATTTCCTGTTTCCATATCCAGTAACCTCACCGTTTCGGCGTTCAATTTTGACGAAGCAAACCGGGCAATCGACTTCTATCTGGAATACCCCGCCAACGCGACAGGCTACATCAACGTTTCAGCGCTCACTACTCTGCTAGGCTATCCCTGGAGCGTGTTAGCAAACGGTATCAACGCCACCTCGCTAGCCGTCATAAGCCAAAACGAAACCTGCACGAGCATCTACCTCAACACGTTCCAGACCATACACAGCATACAGATAGTCGGTGCAAACGTCGTGCCAGAATACCCAACAGAAATGATTGTGCCGATACTAATAGTCATGTTGTCATTGCTGCTGGCGGCAACCAAAAAAAAGAGGAACAAGTAAACATCAGTTTCCTCAATTTCTGTTCTTGACTATAAAATCGTGCAATTCGCACGGAGTTCCTCTTCCCGATAGAAGGGGCAACGTAAGCCCCTCTCCATTACGCCTCAAAGCCCAATCCATAGGTCTTATAGGGATTGCCACACTTCGGATCCCCAAGCACACTTCAGAATCACTGTTGAGTATGGGATGTACAAGACAACGCCTTGACTTCCATATGATGCTCTCGGCGAAAAAGTGCCTGAAAAAGAGGAAATGGTTATGGCTCACGTTGTCCGAAGTTTCTGGCTACTAGTGCGATGTCTTTCATGTTGACTACTGCGTCGCCGTTGAGGTCGCAGGCTGGGTTCCAGTTTGGACTGGTTGGAGTGGAGCCGAAGGCTCGGGCCACTAATGCGATGTCTTTCACGTCGACTTTTCCGTCGCCGTTTACGTCGCCCATGAGTCTGACTGTTATCGTTCCTCCCGGCAGAGTTGCGTTGCCCGCGGATATGGTTGCGACTGCCGTCAACGTGTAGTTGAGGCATGGGACGCCGGCCGTGTTCCATGTGAACGTGAGTGTGTAGCTTTGTCCCACATCCAACTGTACGGGGTACGCGTCAATAATCTTATCGGCTGATATGTTGTAGTACAATGTGACCCACACGTTTTCGGAGAAGTCGCCCGTGTCCTTGACCGTTAGGTTGTACTGTTTTTGTTTCCGCTTTGAATTGCATACATCATTCTTGGTAAGTATCTTCATTCGAGTGTAGCTAGATCCCACAAGCTAGTTAGACTATATGGGCTTAGGAGGCATGAGAAATGAACAAAAGCAAGTTCTCTGGCAGAATGTTCTATGGTGCAGTTTTTCGGTTGTTGCATGCAAGCCCAAGAGTTCGAACGCATTTCAAGGATACTTCACCTGCTCGCAATTTGATGGCACTTCGCATTTGTTTTGCCGAGTAAAAATAGTTGATTTGCGAGTATTTTGAGGGTTTAAATTGGTAGCCCGGGATAGCTTCAAACTCTCGGTTCAAACTTTTCCTGCATACTATCAATTTGCGAGTGAAAACTAGCTTAATCGCGATTGAAACGGCGAGGTTTTACTAGCCTTTTCGCTAGTCACCCGAGAGCTCGACGTTTTTCGCGACCATGTTATGGAGTGAGCGCTAAGTTAACTAAACCTAAGTAGGGGTTGCTGCGGCTATATCTCGGCAAAGATTCGCGAGAGCTTTGAAAGCAATCCTGATTTGCCATTTTTCGTTTTGTCGGTTTAGATGACCACGCCCATGCGGTGGAGTTCGTCTAACAAGCCTGCCTTTGTCTGTTTGAGTCTCTGTCTCTGTTCAGCGTATTCGTCGCCGCTTATCTTGTCAGCTCGGAAGTCTTGGTCGAGTTTTTCCAATTGTGCATTTATGTCAGTC